>TARA_R110002110_G_scaffold415847_1_pt1 | contig 36755 bp, 33 predicted proteins | sample TARA_R110002110 | Tara Oceans TARA_R110002110 (sample SAMEA4397330) | marine metagenome | biome: Polar Biome; feature: [SRF] surface water layer (ENVO:00010504); material: water (ENVO:00002006), including particulate matter (ENVO:01000060) such as... | depth 5 m | reverse complement strand
TGGCAGGCTTCAGATGGAATGGGTGGCAGACTTCACCGGTATACGCAATGTTCTGCTCGATACTCTGGAAAAGTTTGTATCTCCCTATATCAATCTCACACCCCATCAGCGTGAAGACCCGGACGGAAACAAGCTTCCAGCCCTGACCAACTTGGGGATGGGATATGTGTTCGAAGAGCTGATCCGTAAATTTAATGAAGAGAATAATGAAGAGGCTGGAGAACACTTCACTCCACGTGAAGTAATCGAACTGATGACCCACCTTGTCTTTGATCCAATTAAAGACGATTTACCGCTCACCATTACAGTATACGATCCTGCCTGTGGTAGCGGCGGGATGCTCACGGAGTCGCAGAATTTTATCGAAGAGAAATATCCAGCCTCGAACCGAGACATTTATCTCTTCGGGAAAGAGATCAACGATGAGACTTATGCCATCTGTAAATCCGACATGATGATCAAGGGAAATAACCCTGAAAACATTAAGGTGGGCTCCACGCTTTCAACGGATGAATTTGCATCAGATCGCTTCGACTTCATGCTTTCAAATCCCCCGTATGGAAAGAGTTGGGCATCCGAAGTAAAGAACATCAAAGATGGTAAGGATGTTATCGACCTACGCTTCAAAATCGAACTCGCAGATTACTGGGGTAACAAGGAAATTGTGGATGCTACCCCAAGTTCAAGCGATGGGCAGCTTCTGTTCTTAATGGAGATGGTGAGTAAGATGAAGTCCCCATCGGCCAGCCTAATGGGAAGTCGCATTGCCTCCGTCCATAACGGTTCAAGTCTATTTGCAAGGGATGCTGGAAGCGGGGAAAGTAACATCCGCCGCTATATAATTGAAAATGACATGCTTGAGGCAATCGTTCAGTTACCAAACAACCTGTTTTACAACACAGGAATCACGACCTACATTTGGCTGCTCAATAATAATAAGGCGAAATCACGCCAAGGTGTTGTTCAGCTAATCGATGCAAATCTACTATATAAGAAAATTCGAAGAAACCTAGGTGACAAAAACTGTGAGTTTTCGTCTGAGCATATCGCAGAAATCACAAAGGTATACCTTAATTGCTCTGATGTTGAAAGAGAGTTTGATCAAGGCAAAAATCCAATTGGTATCGCCAGCAAGATATTCAAAAACAGTGACTTTGGCTACTACAAGGTCAATATCGAGCGGCCAGACAGACGTAAAGCAAAGTTTACGCCAGATGCGATAGCCGGTCTGCGTTTCGATAAATCATTGTCTGAAGTTATGGAGCATCTGTTCTTAGAGTATGGTGATGAGGTTTATCGAAAAGGATTTCTTAAAGCGTTAAGCAAAGACATTCTGAAATGGTGCGAAGATAACGATATTTCAGTTAATGCAAAGGCAAGAGCCAAATTGCTCGATGAAAAGTATTGGCAAAAGCTACGTGATATTTTGAAAACTGCCGATCTGCTGATGCATGTAATCGGTGGTGATGAATATGACGACTTTAATCTATTCAAAGATAAGGTCGATTTAGTTCTAAAAGACAAGAAGATCAGGCTATCAGCCCCAGAAAAGAATGCCATTCTTAATGCAGTAAGCTGGTATGACGAGAATGCGATTAGGGTAATCAAGAAGCGCGTGAAGCTATCTGGAAATAGGCTTTTAACATTACTAGAAAAATTGGGTTGTACTGAGTCTCAACTAACAGACTTTGGCTACTACCCGACAGATAAGGTGGGGGAATATATAACGTATGCGCCAAGCAGTGATCTTCGTGATGCGGAGTCAGTGCCTCTTGAGGATAAAATTCATCGGTATTTCATTGCCGAAGTGAAACCTCATATTGAAGAAGCCTGGATTGATCTTGATAGTACAAAGATCGGCTATGAAATTAGTTTTACCAAGCACTTCTTCCGCCACAAGTCATTACGATCACTACAAGAAGTTGCGAACGATATTGTTTCGCTAGAGCAAAGAGCAGAGGGACTAATTTCACAGGTATTAGACTTTGAACTAGCTGAAGTGCAGGGGGTTAATGATGACTGCACTTAGAGATATCAAGCAATATGATACAACTCAAGACACTGAGATTGAGTGGCTTGGTGACATTCCGGCGCATTGGCAGTTAAAAAAACTTAAGTTCGTAGTGCAGATAGTAAAGAGGATTGCAGGGAGAGAAGGCTTAGATGTTCTTTCTATTACTCAAAAGGGAATAAAGGTTAAGGATGTCGAAAGTGGGGATGGTCAACTAGCCATGGACTACTCCAAGTACCAGTTTCTTTATAAAGGCGAGTTCGCCATGAACCACATGGACTTGCTGACAGGCTATGTTGATATCTCTAAGTATGACGGAGTCATTAGCCCTGATTATAGGGTTTTTAGAAATTGCAGTTCAGATGTTCTAGATGCATACCTGCTTCTGATTTTTCAACTGGGTTATACGCAGCGTATCTTTTACAAATACGGACAAGGTGTCTCATTTCTAGGGCGCTGGCGTTTTCCAGCAGGCAATTTCAATAGTTTCTTCATTCCTATTCCATCTTTAGACGAGCAGCAGACCATAGTTGATTTCGTATCACGTAAGACGGAACTCATAGATGAAGCAATTACCAACAAAGAGAACCAAATAACTCTTCTTACAGAGCGAAAGGAAATAGTAATTCAAAACGCGGTTACGCGAGGGATCGATTCAAACGTGGAGATGAAAGATTCAGGATCGGATTGGATCGGTCTTATTCCTAGGGGATGGAGAATTCTTCCTTTAACAAAGTATTCAACCAGAGTTGATTACAGGGGCAAGACGCCAGAGAAGGTTGATGAAGGACGTTTTCTCTTAACAGCGAAAAATGTAAAAGATGGCAAGATAGATTATGAAGTTTCAAAGGAATATATAGTAGAAAAACAGTATGAAAAGGTAATGTCTAGAGGTAGGCCCGCTATTGATGATCTGCTTTTCACCACGGAAGCCCCGTTAGGCAGTACTGCTCTGGTAGATGATCCAACTGTTGCTATTGCGCAAAGGCTCATAAAGTTTAGGTTAAGGAAGGACATTTTTATTCCTGAGTTTGTGAACAGTTATATGCAGACACCTTTATTTCAAGACAATTTGCAGCGGCTTGGAACTGGATCGACAGCTTTAGGTATAAAGGCGAGTAAGTTGTTTATGCTAAAAATTATCACGCCTCCATTAGATGTTCAGAAAAAAATAGTTCTGAAGATCAGCAAGGAGAGACAGCAGATTGATAAGGTAATAGAAAGTCATGTGGCCCAAATCGAAAAGATGAAGGAATATAGAGAAACTTTGATACACAGCGCCGTAACAGGCAAGATCAAAGTGGCAGAGTAAGGAGGCATAGATGTTTACAGTAGATCATCAAGCTAATCGTATCGCACCAGTCAAAACAAAGACGTTTGGTGAGCTTGGGTTTACAGAGCGTAAACATCTCCAAGAGTGGTTGGCACATGAGCCTTCAGCCTTGGGTGAAGAGCTTTTGATTATTCAGAAGGAGTTTGATGGCTTCGATGATACGCGCGAGCGCCTAGATTTACTTGCGCTCGATAAAGATGGAAATCTCGTCATTATCGAGAATAAGCTTGATGACAGCGGGCGAGATGTTGTTTGGCAGGCGCTTAAGTATGCATCATATTGTGCAACTCTAACCAAGCTACAGATAGTTGATATTTTCCAGCAATATATTAACCGCCACAGAACGGGCACCAGTAATGAGGAGGGACAGCCGTCGGATGCCTCCTCACAAATCTGTGAGTTTCTTGATGCTCCAGACCTCGACGAAGTGAAGCTGAACCTTGGCAATAGTCAGCGCCTCATCATGGTGGCTGCTAAGTTCCGTAAGGAAGTTACTAGCACTGCGCTTTGGTTGCTAGGACAGGGGATTAGCGTCCAATGCTTCAAAGTTACACCGCACGCTTTGGGCGATCAACTTCTCATCAACATAGACCAAATCATCCCAACGCCCGAGGCCAAGGAGTTAATGATTGGAATTAGTGCGAAAGAGGCTGAAGAGAAGACAACGGAAGTGGTTCTTAAAAATCGCCATAACGTGCGTCGTCAATACTGGGAACACGCCTTAGAAACATTTCAGAATAGCCCTTGCACGCTCTATAACAACATCAGTCCAAGCAAGGATCATTGGCTGTCAGCGGGTTCGGGATTAAGCGGTTGCCCCTACGCTCTTATTTTCTTGCAGAAAGAGCTACGGGTTGAGCTGTCTATTGCCCGAAGCTCGACCGAGGAAAATAAGTTCATTTTTGATTTTCTACACGCAAAGAAAGAAAAAGTTGAAGAATGCTTTGGAAGTGAGTTTGAGTGGTTAAGACTCGATGATAAGAAATCAAGCAGGATTCAATATGCGAGAAAAGCAGATGGGTTTAACAAGGAAAATTGGGATGAATGGGTCGAATGGCATCTACTTCAGATGTCCAAGCTTGAAAAGACATTCAAGGCTCCATTGAAGCAAGCATCGGATGCATTGAAGAAGCATAACATAGAGTAAAGGATCAACGGGGATGGTTAGTCAAACAAACGAACAGGCATTGGAAGCCGCTATTGAAAAGGCGCTCACAGGGGTTAGCTCGGAAGAGCTGAAGGTTGGTGAGAAAGAGGCTGGCTATTTCGGGGCAGGGTACGTTACAGGCTTTCCCGCCGATTTTAACATGCAGTATGCCCTTGATGAGAGGTTGTTCTGGGAGTTTTTGGAAAAGACGCAAGATGATGAGCTGGAGAAGGTAAAGAAAAACAGTCCGAATGACTGGCGGAGGAAGATTATCGAGCGCTTTGATCGCTTGATCAAGAAGCACGGAATCCTTCACTTGCTGAAAAAGGGCTTGAGTGTTGATGATGCGCACTTCAACTTGATGTATCCGGCCCCATTGGCCAGCAGCAGTGAAAAGGTAAAGCAGAACTTTGAGGAAAACATCTTTAGCTGTACTCGTCAGGTAAGATACTCACTCGCCAATCCTTTGCAAGAAATCGATATGGTTCTGTTTATCAACGGAATGCCGTTGATCACACTGGAGCTGAAGAATGCTTGGACTGGACAAACAGCGCGTTACCACGGGCTAAAGCAATACCGTAACGATAGAGATGCCAGCCAGCCACTATTGAACTTTCCTCGATGCCTTGTACATATGGCGGTGGATACCGATGAAGTGTATATGACCACCAAACTTGCAGGGAAGAGCACATACTTTCTTCCGTTCGACAAGGGGCATAATCATGGCCAAGGAAATCCGCCAAATCCGAAAGGTCACAAAACAGCCTATTTATGGGAAGAGGTGTTCTCAAGGGAAAGCCTAGCCAACATCGTTCAGCATTTTGTACGTCTTGATGGAACCAGTAAAGAGCAACTCAATAAGCGCACATTGTTTTTCCCGCGTTATCACCAGCTGGACGTGGTGCGAAGTCTTGTTCGACATGCATCAGAGAATGGTGTTGGCCAGACGTATTTGATTCAGCATTCCGCTGGCTCAGGGAAGTCGAACTCCATTACTTGGGCGGCATACCAGCTAATAGAGACATATCCGGCTGATGACGGGGTCTCCGGTGGCCGTGGAATTGATCAGCCGCTATTTGATTCAGTGATTGTTGTGACTGATAGACGATTACTGGATAAGCAGCTTCGGGACAATATTAAGGAATTTTCCGAAGTAAAGAATATAGTGGCACCTGCCCATAAATCCTCAGAGCTAAAGTCAGCACTGGAAAATGGCAAAAAGATCATCATTACCACAATCCAGAAGTTTCCTTTCATTATCGATGGTATAGCCGATCTCAGTGATAAACGCTTTGCCGTCATTATTGATGAGGCGCATAGCTCGCAGTCTGGTTCTGCTCACGACAACATGAATCGTGCAATGGGCAAGTCGGATGTGGAGGAGGCCGAAGACGCGCAGGATAAGATATTGCAGGCAATGAAGTCTCGTAAAATGCGCGGTAATGCTTCATATCTGGCCTTCACTGCGACACCGAAAAATACAACGCTAGAAAAGTTTGGCCAGCAAAAAGCAGATGGGTCGTTTGAGCCGTTCCATCTCTATTCTATGAAACAGGCGATAGAAGAGGGCTTTATCCTTGATGTTCTGGCTAACTACACGACGTACAAAAGCTATTACGAGATCGAAAAATCTATTGCAGAGAACCCCGAGTTCGATACCAAAAAAGCTCAGAAGAAACTAAGAGGCTACGTTGAGCGAAGCCAAGCGACTATCGACGCCAAAGCAGAGATAATGCTGGAGCACTTCATTCCGCAAGTTGTGAATGCCAAAAAACTTCGCGGCAAAGCGAAAGGTATGGTTGTAACCCAGAATATTGAAACCGCCATTCGCTACCATAAGGCCATTGCCAGCATTTTAGAAAAGCAAGGTAATCCATTTAAAGCTCTTGTGGCATTTTCTGGGACAAAGGAGGTTGATGGGGTCGAGTACACAGAAGCAGAAATCAATGGCTTCTCTGATAACGACACAAAGGAGATGTTCGACAAGAACTACGTTGGAGACAAAAAGCCAGCGGGTGTCAACGAGGACGAGTACCGCCTCCTTGTTGTAGCGAACAAGTATCTTACTGGCTTCGATCAGCCAAAGCTATGCTCGATGTACGTAGATAAAAAACTCGCGGGTGTGCTTTGTGTGCAGGCGCTTTCTCGCCTTAATCGGTCAGCACCAAAATTGGGTAAGAAGACAGAAGATTTATTCGTGCTCGATTTCTTCAATACTGTAGATGATGTAAAGACTGCATTTGACCCATTTTACACGGCGACATCTCTATCTGAGGCAACTGATATTAACGTGCTCCATGAGTTAAAGAATGAGATGGACGATGTTGGGGTGTACGAGTGGTTTGAAGTAGAAGATTTTGTCACGCGATATTTCAACAACGAAGATGCACAAACGCTTAGCCCCATTATTGATATCGCCGCAGACCGTTTTAATGGCGAGCTTGAGCTGGAGAATGAAGAGAAGGCTGACTTCAAGATTAAGGCAAAACAGTTCGTAAAGATATACGGCCAGATGGCATCCATCATGCCTTATGAAATGGAAGTATGGGAGAAACTGTTCTGGTTCTTAAAGTTCCTCATTCCAAAGCTGAAGGTTAAAGACCCCGATGCCGAATTACTGGATGAGTTACTCGATTCCGTTGACCTGAGTTCCTATGGGCTTCAGCGCGTAAAGCTTAACCACTCTATAGGGCTGGACAGTGCTGAAACCGAGTTAGACCCACAAAATCCGAACCCCCGTGGCGCTCATGGCGGAGATAAGGAGACAAATCCGCTTGATGAGATTGTTCGCACCTTTAACGAGAGATGGTTCCAAGGCTGGAGTGCCACACCAGAAGAGCAGCGCGTGCGTTTGCTCAGTATGGCTGATGCGATTAAGTCTCACCCTGACTATCAGGACAAGTATAAGAACAACCCTGATCCGCATAACCAAAGCTTGGCATTTGAGAAACTTATTAAGGAGATTATGTTACAGCGACGTAAAGATGATCTCGAATTTTATAAACTTTTCGCTGGCGATGAGGCTTTCAAATCCTCTCTAATGCAGAGTATGCAGCGTATTGTTGACAGTTGATTGAGGGGAATACTTGCTGCTGGAATTACTGATGAATGAGAGACCGGAAGAATATGTCGGATTGGAACAAAGAACCTTTTAAGAATGGCAGTGAGTGGGTAAGGGCTGACTTTCACCTGCATACGCGCGCTGACAAGGAGTTTTCATATTCTGGAGAGGAAACTAGCTTCGTTACCGATTACGTTGAAGCATTGAAAGTAGCTGGGATACGAGTTGCGGTCATTACAAATCATAATAAGTTCGATGTTGGTGAATATAAAGCAATCAGAACAAGGGCGAGAAAGGAAGGAATCTGCGTATTGCCGGGTGTTGAGCTCTCTGTTAATGATGGTGCAAATGGAGTACACACACTTGTCGTTTTTTCTGATGAATGGCTCAGGGACGGTAAGGATTTTATCAATCAGTTTATAGGTAGTGCTTTTAAAGGCAAGGTGCCTGAAGATTATGAGCAGGAAAACGGCAGGTCTTCAAGCGGACTAGTCGCTACTCTTGAAGCGTTAGACCAATATCATAAAGACTTCTTCTGTGTATTTGCCCATGTAGAAGCAGCAAGTGGTCTGTGGAATGAATTGGAAGGCGGAAGGATTCAAGAGTTAGCCAAGGAACCACTGGTTCAGCAATATTGTCTTGGTTTTCAAAAGGTGAGAACTCACGATAAGCCTGATTCTAAGTGCCGGGTGAAAGTAAAAAATTGGTGGGGACCGAATTATCCAGCAGAGGTTGAAGGGTGCGACGCAAAGAGGCTCGATCAGGTTGGTCGTGGTGAAGCCGTATTTATTAAAGTTGGCGAGCCATCTTTTGAATCTGTGAAATATGCTCTTTCAGATCATGGTTACCGAGTATCGAAGTCCCCTGAAACAGTGTCTCATTCCAGAATAGATGCTATACGATTTGAAGGAGGTCTGCTCGATAAAGTACGTGTTCCTTTTTCCCCGCATCTGAATTGTCTAATCGGAATTAGAGGAAGTGGAAAGTCGGCAATACTTGAAGCGATACGGTACGCCCTAGACATACCATTTGGTCAGGTTTCCCAAGATAAAAAATATAAACAGGATTTACTTCCATATGTACTGCAAAGTGGGGGAAAAGTCATTGTCGAAGCGTCAGATAAGCATGGCGCTCGGTATGAGATTAATAGAATCGTCAATCACACCCCAGATGTTTATTTCGAAGGTGAGTTGCAACCTGGAATATCCATAAGGGAAACAGTGATATGGAAACCTCTTTATTTTGGCCAGAAGGATTTGGCAGCAGCCGGTAAAGGATTTGGACATGACTTAGTAGAAAAGTTGGTTGGCGATTCACTAAAGCCTGTTAGACAGAAAATCGATGTATGTGAAGAGACACTTCGGGAAGCAGTGGATGCTCTTAAATCCTTAGAAACTGATGTGGAGCAAAAGGAGCAAGAAGAAGGGGAACTAGAAGATGTCCGGTTTAGGCTGGAACAGTTCAAGAAGCATGGAGTTAAAGACAAGTTAGATAAACAGGTTGGGTTCGGGAGTGACATCGCCTATTGCGAGCAAATCGAAGAGATGGTCGATGCGTGGTCTGGGGCCATATCCGCGAGTATTGAAGAAACAGAAGAAGCGATTGAAAATATCGAAGATCACGAATCAAAATATAATAAGGAAACATTCGTTCGGTTCGGCAAAAAATATGATGAGTTTGTCGTAACGGTAGCCGAGACAAAGGCGGTCCTAGGTAAAATTGAGAAGGTTTCTGAAGGTCTCATAGAGATCAGGGAGGAAATCGAAGAGAGTAAGGAAGGACTGAAGGACTCTTTTGCGGAGACAGAGAGGGAGATCGTGAAGGCGCTAGCTGATCAGGGTGTTACATCTATCAAGCCTGATGAGTATGTTGAGTTGTCGAAGCAGGAAACGGAGCTGGTCTCTTCAATTGCAGAATTGAAGAGGAAGACAGCAAAGTATGATCAGAAGAGAAAGGCGGTACTGGCAGCTATAGCCGCGCTCAATAACGCCTGGCTTGAGGAGTATACTCTGGTTAATACCGCCCTCCAGAAGATCAACCAAACACAATCAGCTCTGAAGGTAGAGGCTTCATTCAAAGGTTCTTCATCCCACTTTATTGAGAAAATGGAAGACGTTTTTCGAGGGAATAGTATTCGGACGGCTTCTTATAAGTCTTTATCTGAGAAGTATGCAGATTTCGGTGAAATCTATAAGGCCTTGGATGATGCTTCGAAGGAGACCAAAAGCAAAGCAGATGTATTTGCAGAGGAATTCAATAATAATCTATATGACCTATTGAGCTTCCAAATCCCCAATAGTTACAAAGTCACATACCACGGAAAAGATCTCAAGGCCCACTCCCTTGGACAGCGTGCATCCGCGATGATGCTGTTTATTCTGAGCCAAAAGGACTCTGATCTCTTGCTAATTGATCAGCCTGAAGATGATCTTGATGGTCAGAGTATCTACGAAGAGGTGGTCAAGCTCATTCGAGAGTTGAAGCCTCAGCTACAGTTTATCTTCGCGACACATAACGCGAATTTTCCAGTCTTAGGAGATTCTGAAATGATTGTGGGTTGTCAATTCGATGAGGAAAAGATTTCGGTTGAGTGTGCAAGTATCGATAGCAAGTCTAGTCAGAGAAAAGTCGTGGATATAATGGAAGGCGGTAAGGAGGCCTTTGAGAGACGAAAGGCGATCTATAAACAATGGGAGCATTAGTTCTGATCTGAGCAATCTATCATCAAGGGCTGGGAGCCCTTGATGAAATCTCTGCTTGGATATTCTCGATGGATGCTAGAGCGTTTCTTCGCTCATGGGTGTTGGTGGTACTCTTGGCGAGTTCGTTGAAAGCTTGTCTTAGTATGACATGAAGCTCGTTTTTGTTTTTTGCTGCCAATTCAAATCTTGTTATCAGGCGCATCGTTTCTCTCCTCTTAATCTGGAGACCGTGACCATCACGATCTTTAATGAGACCGCTGATATGCGCGTGGGTGAGGGGGATCGCACCTATGGTTGGAACGTCAGAGGAAAAGCCGGTATCTACGGCTTGCGAGTTAAACTTGCTTCCATGTGCTTTTAATGTGGGATTTGAAATCTCGTGCTGGTTTGTCTCTAAGAGTCAGGGGTGAGACAGGAAGCTAATGGCTGTTTTTTGATCAGCAGTAGCCATGAAAACGACGAAAGGACTCTATGGGGGAAAGGCCTTTCCCCTGCTGCAACCGCATGGCTAATCAAACATGCGTTTTCCGGCACCCCATTCCAGCGGGGACACCCCGCAACGCCCCGTTGAGATATCAGGGATGAACGCTGGCGCGTTCGCTTGTTGGTTTTTATAAAAGAGAGTTCCCCTTTTGGGCTAGGGGACAAAATATCATCCAACTTGCCTCCATCAAGACATCCCCCGGCCTTCCTCCGCTGCCACTCCGTGCAGGCAGGGTGGTTCCCCCTGTCTGGATTCCGTCAAAACGCATGATCTTCTCGCTCGGGCTTTGCCTCGCTCTTTGTCTGGGGTTTTCAACCCCAAAAGGGGTTTGGTTTTTAAGATAAAGGAGCAAAGACAATGTGTGAAGAAATCAGAATTTATGTGGCAGACCTCTCAGCGTACAACAACGGCAAACTGCACGGGGTTTGGATCGATGCAACCAGCGATATGGACGATATCTGGGATGCGGTGAACAAGATGCTGAAAAACAGCCCAGAGGAAGATGCCGAAGAATGGTCAATTCATGATTACGAGGGGTTTGGCGAAGTCTACATCTCGGAGCATGAAGGTTTTGAAAGCGTGCGCGAGAAAGCCTTGTTCATAGAAGAGAATCCGGCCATCGGTAGCGAACTGCTCAACCATTTTGGCGGTGATATCGATGAAGCTCAGAAAGCTGCCGAAGAATGCTATAGCGGGTGTTACAAGTCGTTGGCGGATTACGCCGAGGAACTGACCAGCGACACCAGCGAAGTGCCCGAACATCTGGCGTTTTATATCGACTATGAGCGCATGGGGCGCGATATGGAGCTAAACGGCGATGTTTACACCATCGAAACCCGTTTTGATGAAGTGCATGTGTTCTGGAACCATTGACGGCCTTCCAAGCCTCTGCCATCCGGCAGGGGCTTTTTATCGGCCCAAGGAAAGCGCTTTCGTGTTGGGGCGCACCCGAAAGCGCGCCTTTATAGTCAATAAATATATTGACTGTGAAAATATTAAAGTATATATTTAAGTTGACTATAGAGAGTTACTAGTAAATATAAAGGTTGACCAATGGGCATTAGCAGGATTGTCGCAAAGCAGTATAGAGACAAGGTAAACCAAGCTTATCACCAGCTTGGCGCTCTCTCTTTGCCACCCGAAGGATGGCTGAGAACACTGCGCCATGCCCTTGGCATGTCAGGCCCTCAACTGGCCAAGCGCCTTGGTGTCACAAAGGCGCGTGTTTCCAAGGCAGAAAAGGACGAGCTGACAGGCAGTGTCACCCTCAAAACCATGCAAAGCATGGCAGAGGCCATGAACTGCCGCTTTGTCTATGCCGTTATTCCAAGCGAAGAAATCGAAGACTTGATCAAAAGGCGCGCGCTTCAAAAGGCGCGTGAGCAGGTCAAGAGTGCATCAACCCATATGGCGCTTGAGGCACAAACGCTGAGTGACGAACAGCTTTCCTTTGAGATCGAGCGGCTTGCGACCGAGATCGTCGAAAAAATGCCCTCCAATCTATGGAGCGATGAATGACGGAGCTCTTGGACTATCCAGACGGTGCGACGCCCCTTGATCCCGACGAGATGGAGGGGCTTCGCTTCAGCCATGTCTCCACCCGTGGCGAGCTTGACCAGCTAGAGCAGGCCAACATCGTGGACGGGATGGCATGGCTCAAAAGACAAAAAAGCCCCGATGTGCTCACCGAGGGCTTTGCCTGTGATCTCCATAAACAGCTCTTTGGCAAAGTCTGGAAATGGGCAGGGAGTTTCAGAAGGACAGAGAAGAATATAGGGGTTGACCCGATCCAGATTGCCATTCAATTGCGGCAGTTGCTCGATGATGCGCGGTTTTGGATAGAAAACGATACGTATCCACCAAAAGAACTGGCGGCACGGTTTCATCACAAGCTTGTCTATATACATCCGTTTCCAAACGGGAATGGCCGCCATGCCCGCATCATGGCCGATGCACTGCTTACCAAGCTCATGGGCGAGCCGGAAATCGACTGGGCTGGCGGGTACAAGCTGGAGAATATGAATGAGCGCCGTGATCAGTACATCGCGGCCCTCCGCTTGGCAGACGGGCATGATTACACCGCCCTGCTTGACTTCGTGGGAGCCTGAGAAGGATTAATCAGGTAAAATACCGCGCTTTTTGGCCCCGCAAGGGTAACTTAACGAACAAGTACAAATTTAAGTACAAAATAAGGTTTACGCGGTATGAGCGATAGCAATTTATCCAATGAAATCAATAGGAGACGCACATTTGCTATCATCTCTCACCCGGATGCGGGTAAGACCACCATTACAGAGAAATTGCTGCTGTTGGGCAATGCGATACAGGTGGCCGGCAGTGTGAAGGGCAAGAAAGGGCCTCACGCCACGTCTGACTGGATGAGTATGGAGCAGGAGCGTGGTATCTCGGTGACCTCCTCGGTCATGCAGTTTCCCTACCACGATCGCACCGTCAACCTGCTGGATACACCGGGGCACGAGGATTTCTCTGAAGATACCTACCGCACGCTGACGGCGGTGGATTCCGCGCTCATGGTGATCGATGGCGCCAAGGGGGTGGAGGATCGCACCATCAAGCTGATGAATGTGTGCCGTCTGCGCGATACGCCGATATTCAGCTTTGTAAACAAGATGGACAGGGATATCCGCGATCCGATCGAACTGCTCGACGAGATAGAGGATGTTTTGCAGATTCAGGGTGCCCCTGTTAACTGGCCTGTGGGCATGGGGCGCGAGTTCAAGGGCGTCTACAACCTTTACACCGATGTGATTCACCAGTTTACCCCCGGACAAGGTTCGATCCTGCCGGACGATCGCCGCATTGAGGGCCTCGATTCCGAGGCGGCGCGGGAACTGCTGGGCGACGAGTACGACGACTTTGTTGACGAGATCGAGTTGGTGCGCGGAGCGAGTCACCAGTTTGATCTGGATGCGTTCGTGGCAGGAAAACTCAGCCCGGTGTTTTTTGGCACCGCGCTGGGCAACTTCGGCGTGCGTGAGATGCTGGATGATTTCGTGCAGTGGGCGCCAGCGCCGTTGGATCGAAATGCCAATGAGCGCACGGTAGCGGCAACTGAGGGGCAACTGACCGGCTTTGTTTTCAAGATTCAGGCGAATATGGATCCGCGCCACCGCGATCGTATTGCCTTTATGCGCGTGTGCTCGGGCCGCTACACCAAGGGCATGAAAATGCGCCACACGCGGTTGGGCAAGGAGGTCAAGATCGCCGACGCCGTAACCTTCAAAGCCGGCGAGCGTGTGCTGGTGGAAGAGGCGGTTTCCGGTGACATTATTGGCCTGCACAATCATGGCACTATCCAGATTGGCGACACGTTCACTGAGGGCGAGGAACTGCAGTTTACCGGCATTCCGCATTTTGCCCCGGAATTGTTCCGCCGTATCCGGCTCACCGATCCGATGAAGTCAAAGCAGTTGCAACGCGGTTTGCAGCAGCTTTCCGAGGAAGGCTCTACGCAGGTGTTCGCGCCGTTGAATTCGTCCGATCTGGTCGTAGGAGCAGTGGGCCAACTGCAGTTTGATGTGGTGTCTTACCGACTCAAGGACGAGTACAAGGTTGAGGCGATGTACGAACCGGTCAGTGTGTACACCGCACGCTGGGTGGATTGTGACGATCCGCGCAAGCTGGAGGAGTTCAGGCGCAAGGCGGCCGAGCACCTGTCGGTGGATGGCGGAGGCTATCTGACCTACCTCGCGCCAACGCGGGTGAATCTGGCGTTAATGCAAGAACGGTGGCCCGACATAGAGTTTCGCGCCACCCGGGAGCACTAGGGGTACAAGGGGTTCAGGCCAGCAGCGCCTTGATGTCCTTTTCAATGTCCTTTGGCTTGACCGTGGGAGCGTAGCGCTTGACGACCTTGCCTTCGCCGTCGATCAGGAACTTGGTGAAGTTCCACTTGATGCGCTGTGTGCCGAGCGCGCCCGGCGCAGATTTTTTCAGGTATTGAAACAGGGGGTCCGTGCCGCTGCCGTTGACGTCGATTTTGGCGAACATGGGGAAGCTTACCCCGTAGTTCAGCTGGCAGAATTCCATGATTTCATCGTTGCTGCCAGGATCCTGCTTACCGAACTGGTTGCAGGGGAAGCCCAGTATCGCGACGCCTTTGTCCTTGTAGTTCTCGTACAGCTCCTCAAGTCCCTCAAACTGTGGTGTAAATCCACACTTGGATGCCGTGTTGACGACCAGCAGCACCTTGCCGGCATAGTCTTGCAGGCTCTGTTTGTTCCCGGCGGGGGTCTCGCAGCTGAAATCGTAGACGCTGTTGCTCATAATGGGATCCTGTAAGGGGGTGTGATCAGGCTGCCTGGGCTTGTAGCTGAACCTGTTGCATCAGAATATCCAGGCGCTGGCGTTGCATCTTGAGAGAGTATTCCAGTTCTTTGAGCTTGGTGCGCAGCGCGGCGTTGTCCCAGCGTTGTTGCAAAAGCTGCTTCTTGTGTTCCAGCGCATCGCCCAGGCGTTCGCGGTGTTCACCGATGGCACCGCCCAGTTCTGCCTTTTTGCGTTCATAGCGTTCGCCCTGCAGCGCGGTCCACTGATTGATGGATTCTGTGAACAACTGGTACTCGCGTTCCAGCGTGTCACGCAGTGAGGCGCTGGCTGCGCTGTCACCCAGGTGGCTGCGTGCCCGTTCAAACTCAGTGTCCAGAATCGCCCGTTGTATCCTGAAGTCTGGCACCCGCGTGAGGTTGCTGGCCAGTCCGACTTTGGAGCAGGCTGCGATCATCCACTTGGTGGGGTCCCACTGCCACCAGCGTATTCCGTTGCGGTAGTCCGTCTGGAAGATATGGTGATAGTTGTGGTAGCCCTCGCCATAGGTCAGGAAGGCCAGGAAACCATTGTCTCTGGCGCTGTTGGTCTCGGTGTAGGGGCGGGTTCCCCAGTAGTGCGCCAGTGAGTTGATAAAGAAGGTGACATGGTGGTTGACCACCAGGCGCAGCAGTCCGACCAGCAGCACCGTGCCAATGATATCGCCGTGCCAGATGCCCAATAGTAGCGGCAGGCCAAGGTTCATGAGCAGGGTCAGGGCGATGTAGTGTTTGTGCTGCCACATAACGATCTTGTCACGCTGCAGGTCTTTGGCATTGCTGAAATCGGGTTCGTTGGTGTTGTAGTGTCGCAGCATCCAGCCGATGTGGCTGAACCACAGTCCACGGCCTGCTGAGTAGGGGTCTTTTTCATTGTCATCGACAAAGCGGTGGTGGCGGCGGTGATCAGCAGCCCACACCAGAATACTGTTTTGCAGGGCGCCGGCTCCCCAGAACGCAAAAAACCACTTCAGCGGTGCGGATGCCTCATAGGCCTTGTGCGCCCACAGCCGATGAAAGCCGCCGGTAATCGACATGCCATTGAGGTACAGAAAGGCCAGCGCCCACCACCATTGGAAACTGTCGTAGCCGTGATAAACGCCCCACAGTGGCACCAGAATCAGCGCGGCGATGGGAAACCCCAGGAAGATCACAACGTTGATCATATTCAGGGCGGGTTTTTCTTGGGGAGTTTTCATAAGGTGGTGTGAACCTCGGTGGATCAGAAGTTGGCGCATAGTAACTTTTCTCGGTGAGAAAGTCTCTGTCCCGGCTGGCCATAAGTCGCGGTTTGTGACGCCCCACACAGGGGCCCAAGTGCAGTATCATGCGCGCTTCATGATATTGACTACGCCTGCAATGGGCCATCGACACCAGAATCCCTGCGCACCTCGGTGGTGCGCTGTGTGCGGCTGCTTTACCGCATGAGCACGGCTGTGTTCACGCGCGGCAGCACGATGCGCCACGTCGTTGTAATGACCAGTGCCAGCGCAGCCGGCCTGGTGGCGATGTTCGGCGTTGATATGGTCGATATGTACTTTCTCACGCTGCTTGGAGAACAGGAGCTGGCCGCCGCTGTAGGGTTTGCGGGCACTCTTTTGTTTTTTCTGGTGTCGGTGAGTATCGGTCTGCAGATTGCCCTTGGTGCGCTGGTATCGCGAGCAGAGGGCGCGCATCGACGCGACCAGGCGCGGCGCTTCTGCACCAGCTCGCTGTTGTTCAATGGACTGGTTTCCACGGTGATCTGTGTGCTGGCCTGGTTCAACCTGCCAGCGCTTCTGGGCGTGTTGGGCGCGCAGGGAAAAACCCTTGAGTACGCCGTCAGTTATGGCAGCATTTTGCTGCCCAACATGCCGGTTCTCGTGTTGGGTATGAGCATGGCTGCGGGTGTGCGGGCGGTGGGTGATGCGCGCAGGTCTATGTGGGCCACATTGATTGGCTCTGGCGTTAACGCTGGGCTTGATCCGCTGTTTATCTTTACCTTCGGGTGGGGCCTGGAGGGAGCGGCGTGGGCGTCTGTGGTATCGCGCATGGTGGTGTTTGGCATCGCCTGGCACGCGCTGGCCGTGGTGCATCAGCTGCCGTGTCGCGTCAATCTGGCTGAGTTTCTGGACGACATGAAGGCCATCATGAAAATCGCCGCGCCGGCGGTGCTGACCAACCTTGCAACACCCGTCGGGGCCAGCTTCGTACTGATCACGATGGCGCAGTTTGGTGACAGCGCGGTTGCCGGTGCCGCGATTATGGGGCGTATCACGCCAGTCGCTTTTGCCGCGGTCTTTGCATTGTCCGGTGCAGTGGGCCCTATCATTGGCCAGAATGCCGGGGCGGGGCGCTATGATCGCGTGCGCTCGACCCTGCGCAATGCCATTGTGTTCAACGTGGTCTATGTCGGACTGGTCTGGTTGCTGTTGTGGTTCAGTGCGCGGTTCATCGTGACCGCTTTCTCAGCCAGCGATACAGCGGCTGAGTTGATTATCTTCTACACTCACTTTCTGGCCTGGGCGTTCGTTTTCAACGGTGCGCTGTTCGTTGCCAATGCCTGCTTTAACAACCTGCACCACCCGCACTGGGCCACCCTGTTCAACTTTGGGCGCGCGTTACTGGGCACGATCCCTGCGGTTTATTTTGGTGCGCAGTGGTATGGGGCAAAAGGCGTGCTGGCCGGGGAAGCCGCAGGAGCCATTGTGTTTGGCACGCTGGCGATGATGGGCGCGTTCCTGCTGGTGCGTCGTCTCGAGAATGAAAGAGTGTTACTGGATTGCGATAGCGATGACGCGGTGATACCGCCCGAGGGCCTTGAATTGAGGCGTGAACCGCCGCTGTAGACTCGGTCGATATCAGAGCTTTTCCAGATACGATTGATATTCAAGCGTCGAGATCCGTTTGCGAAACTCGCTGATTTCCTGCTCCTTGGTCAGCGTGAAGATACGCTGCAGTTCTTCACCCAGTGCGGTGCGGATGAAATCGGATTCGCTGAACAGGCGCACGGCATCGGGCATGTAAACGGGCAGCGAAGCATCGGCAGCCTGTGAGTAGCCGTCACCGCTGACCGGTTTACCCGGCGACAGGTTCTGCTCGATGCCGTCGAGCATTGCCGCCAGGATGACAGCGAACAGCAGGTAGGGATTACTGTCGGAGCCGGCCACCCGATGTTCCAGCCGCCTGGCTTTGTGGCTGCCGGCCGGCACCCGCACGGCGACCGTGCGATTCTCGAAACCCCAACTGGGATAGGTGGGCGCGTGGCAGCCAGGCTGGAAACGCCGGTATCCGTTGTAACTCGGAGCAAACACTGCCACGGAATCGGCCATGTTCAGCAGGCACCCGGCGATAGCATTATGCAGCAGCGGGGTGCCGTTCTCGGTGCCGTCATCAAAAACGTTGACGTTGTTTTCATCCAGCACGCTGCAATGCACGTGCATGCCATTGCCGGCTTCGTCCTCAAAGGGTTTGGGCATGAAGCTGGCGATGAGCTTGTGTTTTGCCGCCACGCCCTTGATCAGCCGTTTCATCATGATGATCTGCTTGGCCGCCAGCACCGGGTTGTCCACGTGCTGCATGTTGATTTCGTATTGTGAAGCTCCTGATTCCTTGACGACACCGTCAAACGGCAGATCCTGAATCTCACAGGCAAGGCGTAAGTCCTCCATCATTTCCTGATGGTGATTGAGTACGTCCAGGCCATAGGTGTTGCCGCCGATGGGGCCACTGCCGGCGGGCGCCGGACAGGTATGCTGCGGGATTGACTCCTCCCAGTTGACCAGGCTGAATTCCAGTTCAGCGGCCACTACCGGCCGCCAGCCGGCCTTCTGGAAGCGTGTGACGACTTGCTTTAACACGTGCCTGGGATCACCGAGATAGGGTGTGTTGTCGGCATTGAACATGGACATCATGACTTGCCCGTGTTGCCCGCCCGCGGCCCAGGGGGTGGGTAATAGCGAGCCTTCGACCGGGCGGCAGACGCCGTCGGCATCGCCCGTGGCAAAGACCAGTTGCTCAACATCACGACCCCAGATGTCCAGGCTCAGTGCTGTCTTGGGCAGTTTCAGTTCACCGTCAAAGATTTTGGCCAGTTTATGGCGCGGCAGCCATTTGCCCCGCATGATGCCATTGCAGTCCGGGAGCAGAGCTTCGATTGTTGTAATTTCCGGGTGTGCCCTGAGGAACCAATCGGCTTCAAGCGACATGCATCCACCGTTCAAGTAGCGGGAAGTGAGCACTATCCACATTCACCTGCAGTGACTCAATACCCTAACTTGGGCAAGCAGGTTTCCCTTCCTTCAAAGCGTGACCGGGATCACAGACAAGTGCGTCTCAACGCGGTGACATGTAGATACTCAGAGGGTCCTTGCCACCCGCCTGTCCCAGGCATGACATGGCGTTCAGGAACAGGGAAAACAGGTCTGTCTGGGAGCTGACGTCGAGCTTGCGATAGATGCTCTTGCGATGCCTGCGGACCGTTTCAAGGGCGATTTCAAGGCGCTGGGCTGACACTTCCGTACCGTAGCCGCGCAGCATCAACTCCAGCACGTCTTTTTCACGTGGCGACAGCAGTGATTCACCGAAGGTGCGAAACGCAAGGTCAATGTGGTGGTCTATGCCGGGTTGAATAAGGTGGGTGACCGAAAATTCGTCGTGCTCGCTGTGCGACTTGATCAATTCTGAGACGGGTTCAGCCAGTATATAGAGGTTTTCATATTCCTCCTCAGTGAATGAACCCTGGTTGGGTCGACGCATCATGCACAGGTTGATCACGTTGCCACCTCGCAGTTTGGCGAGGTAGACGGCTTCATCAGCGGTGCCGGTGTCGGCATAATAGCTGCGGTAGTAGTCCGATTTCTCCAGGTTTCCCAATGTGACACGCGAGAGGCGGTATATTTTTGCGCGCGGCTGGTTCATCGATGTCTGGTAGAACGGATCTTCGCGGTAGGGTCCGCCCAGGTAATCATCAATCTGGGCTTTTATCGCGTGATCCGGAATCTGGTGATACAGCACCTTGGGCGGCAAATCGCGGTGGTACAGCCAGATTTGTGGGTAGTCGAAGTTCACCTGGCCCTGTATCGCCCTGATCAGGGTGGGGAAAAAGTCACTGGTGCCCAGCGCGGCAATGGCCCGGGAGATGTCGCGATTCCATCGACTAATCTGGTTGATGTCGGTCATTTGTTGTTATTGCCACGCCCAGTCACTACACCATCAATAGTGGGCAGCCGCTCCGTTGATGTCAAACCCATGAGTAAACTTATTTGGCCGGCGCTCGCTGGCGGGCGACCTGACTCAAATCCGCACATGATTCAAACAGCTATACCCCTGTGCACCATGCCGCCTCCACCGCAAGCTATACTGATGATCGTTTGTTACGTGGAGCGAGATTTCGATGCGCTTGACATCCAGGCCGACACAGCCCCGGCAGCCCAGCGCAGCCGTCCCCGATGCGTTCACCCTCGCGCTGCTGTCCCAGGCCAATACCAAGCTGGGGGGTGCTGCATCATTACTGCGCGCCGCCGGGCTGCCCTACGATCCTGTACGTAGGGCTCACCAGACCCGCGGGCTGTCGCGGGCACAATACAGCCGGCTGTCTAACGCGCTGTTTGTGGCTCTGGGCGATGAGTCGGGTGCGGTGATGTCAGATGCGCGAACGCCGCCCGGCACCACGCGCCTGATTGCCTTGAGTATGCTCAGCACGCCAAATCTGGGGAGTGCCCTGCAGCGCGGCATTGAATTCAATGCCTGTTGCCGCGTCCAGTACGGCACTCCGTTGCGCAACGCCTTGTGCGTCGACTCTGCCCGTAAAGAGGCCACGCTGAGCTATCGCTGCATGAGCGATGCGCCCGCGCGACAGCACCATGTCCTGTGCAACCTGGCAATATGGCTGCGTTTTTGCGGTTGGTTGGTTGATCATCACATTGATATCGTCAGTGCGAGCTGCGCCGGTCCGAAACCCCCGGTTTTGGACGGCATGCGGCATTTTTTTCCGTGCCCTGTCACCTACGACGCCGACGTCAATGCGGTCACCTTCAGCGCCCGCCATCTGGAAGCCAACCCGGTGCGCAGTGAGGATGACCTAAACGCATTTCTCAAAAACGCGCCGTTTAACCTCGTCGTGCAGCAAAGAGTGAGCATGACCAGCATCACCCATCGTATCCGTGACATTCTGGGCGATGATTTCAGGCGAGAAATGCCCAGTTTTGAAGCCCTCACCGGCTTGTTGAATATGTCAGCACGCACCCTGCGTCGGCGCCTGGAGAAGGAGGGGACCTCTTATCAGCGGATCAAGGATAATGCCCGCCGTGATCTGGCAATCAGCTGTTTGAGCGGCAGTGAAATGACGGTGAGTGATGTGGCTGAGCTGCTGGGCTTTTCTGACCCCAGTGCTTTTCACCGTTCGTTCAAGAAATGGACCGGACAATCCCCGGGGGCATTCCGCTAGCCTCAGTCTTCCCAGTTGAGTGGTTCAGTGCGCCAGCGTTGGCTCCACGCTATATAGACTTTGTCACTGTAAACGCGTCGGCCGACGCTGCCGTTGTAGCGGGCGAGGGCGCGGTGCAGGTGGCCTTTTTCCCGTTTGAGATAAAACTGCAGGATGCGACAACCGTATTCCAGATTGGTGGCAATGTGCGTCAGGTTGTCGTCCGGTCGGCCTATTTCGTCTTTCCAGAATGGCATGACCTGCATCATGCCCTGCGCTCCTACGCGTGATATGGCAAATTGATCAAAATGACTCTCCACCTGAATGACTGCGAGCACCAGTTCCGCCGGTAAATCGGCAGCGGTTGCAGCGGCGTGGATAGCGCGCAGCAGCTCCAGGCGAAAGGCCGGATCCTTGACGTAGCGTGCCAGCCTCGCCGACATATCCACCAGCCAGACCTCGGCGTCGAAGCGGTCATCAAAGCTGTCTGCCCCGTGAATGGTCTGCTCAAGGAAATCGCGCAGTTCGGCCCGCTCCTGCGCATCGGCGGGCTGCCCCTGGGCGAGCGTCGGCAGGCTCCAGGCCAGCGCGAGGGTGATCGCCACGCAGCTGGCCAGGTGTTTCATTGCCTGACCGGTAACGCTCAAGAGAACACGCATGCCTTATTCAGCATTCAGCGCAGGGCCCCGAGCAGGAAATCAACGATGTCACCCTGCGCGATGAGTTGCGAGTCTTCATCTGTGCGCCCTTTGTACTCGATGTTGCCGTCCGCCAACGCACGGTCCCCGATCACGATGCGGTGTGGTATGCCGATCAGTTCCATATCCGCAAACTTCACGCCCGGACGCTCGTTGCGGTCGTCCAGCAGCACATCTATGCCGGCATCTCGCAGTTGCGTGTACAGGTCCTGGGCACAGCTGGCCACCGCTTCCGACTTCTGCATATTGAGTGGCACGATAGCCAGCTCAAAGGGTGCCATGCTGGTGGGCCAGAGGATGCCGCTGTCGTCGTGATTCTGTTCAATGGCAGCGGCCACAATGCGACTCACACCGATCCCGTAACAGCCCATGGTCATGGGGATGTTTTTGCCGTTTTCATCCAATACCCGCGCATTCATCGCTTCGCTGTATTTTGTTCCCAGCTGGAAAATATGGCCCACCTCGATACCGCGCTTGATCTGCAGCAGGCCATCGCCGTCCGGGCTGGGATCTCCCTCGACAACATTGCGCAGGTCCTCGACACGCGTCAGCGCGCAATCCCGTTCCCAGTTCACACCGGTCAGATGAACGTCGTCGCGGTTCGCTCCGCACACGAAGTCGGCCAGGCAAGCGGCGCTGCGATCAATGATCATGGACAGGGGCAGGCCGACCGGGCCCAGCGATCCGAATCCTGCGTTGCAGGCGGCACGCACAGCGTCTTCATCGGCCATCTGCAGTGGCGCTGCCACGCCAGGCAATTTTTCGGCCTTGATGGGGTTCAGTTGATGGTCGCCGCGCAGCACCAATGCGATCAACTCGTCGTCTTCCCCGTGCACGACCAGCGTCTTTACCGTTACTGACGCTGGTATTGCCAGCAGTGCGGCAACGTCTTCGATTGAGCCGACGCCCGGCGTTGCCACTTCCTCGATCACTTGCGTCGCTGCAGCTCTTTGGTCCGTAACGGGAACAGCCTCGGCCATTTCAACGTTCGCGGCATAAGAGCCGGTGTCACTGAAGGCAATATCGTCCTCGCCAGAATTGGCCAATACATGGAACTCGTGGGAGGCGCTCCCGCCGATGCTGCCGGTGTCGGCGATGACGGGGCGAAACTCCAGCCCCAACCGGGTGAAAATATTGGTGTATGCCTGATGCATGGCAGCGTAGGTATCCTGCAGGCTGTCCTGGTCGGCATGAAATGAGTAGGCATCTTTCATCAGGAATTCGCGTGAGCGCATGATGCCGAAACGTGGGCGTATCTCATCGCGTACCTTGGTCTGGATCTGGAACAGGTTGATGGGCAGTTGCTTGTAGCTCTTGATCTCGTTGCGCACCAACTCAGTCACGACTTCCTCATGGGTAGGGCCAAGGCAGAAATCGCGTTCGTGCCGATCATGAATGCGCAGGAGCTCCGGGCCGTACTGCTCCCAGCGGCCGGATTCCTGCCACAGCTCTGCGGGTTGAACCACGGGCATGCTGACCTCCTGGGCGCCCGCCATCTCCATTTCCTCTCGTACAACGTGCTCAACCTTGCGCAATACGCGCAACCCCAGTGGCAGCCAGGTGTAGAGTCCCGCGGCAAGCTTGCGTATCAGCCCTGCGCGTAACATCAGCTGATGGCTGATGACTTCCGCGTCTGCAGGTGTTTCCTTTTGGGTAGCAATAAGAAAGTTGCTGGTGCGCATATCGGGTTCCGCTCATTAGCCGTTTGGGAGGGTCGCTAGTTTACGTCTGAAGGGCTCATGCGCACAACGGCGGACATCCCTGTCACTGATTTTGAGGGGGTGCATGTTGCTCGAAATCGAACGCGCCGGCAGCTGCGTTACGCTGCAAAAATCGCAGGCAGTTGATGCAGGTTACGCAGACAGCGAAAAAACAGGGTCTTTTTGCCTGGCCAGGCCGAAAAACGCTTGTATTACAGCGTTTCATCATTTATACATTGCTCTGTAGCTTGCGGCAGCAGTGCTTTCAGGGGTTTGGGAGTGAGCGGCCGGGGTGCAATCGGGTTTCATTTCACTATTAGGGAAGGTGTAGACAATAATGGCTATCAAGAAAGCAGCAGCAAAAAAGAAGGCTCCGGCCAGGAAAACCGCCGCCAAAAAGGCGCCTGCCAAGAAGGCAGCTCCAGCGAAGAAAGCACCAGCGCTTCGCGAAAAAATGACTAAAAGCCAGATGGTAGCCAGCATTGCTGACTCAACCGGCCTGAGCAAGAAGCAGGTGGGTGATGTGTTCGGTGAGTTGGAAACATTGATAGAGCGCAGCATCAAGAAACGCGCTGTTGGAGAATTCACTCTGCCTGGTCTGATGAAGATCACCACTGTGAAGAAGCCGGCTCGCAAAGCACGCAAGGGTATCAACCCCTTCACTGGTGAAGAAACCACCTTCAAGGCGAAGCCAGCCAGCGTTGCTGTCAAAGTTCGCCCCCTGAAGAAAATGAAGGAATTCGCTGCTTCCTGATGCAGTGAACGCCTGGCCTCACTCTGCCTTTGCAGGGTGGGGCCGATGCACTTTCCGCCACGGCATCATCTTCTGCCGCGTAATCGGTCCCCCTGTAGAAACCTCTCGTACCTGACTTTCTCACCAGCCTCCGTGCTTGGCCTCTATCCGCGCTTGGGGTAAAATCCGCGCCTCGATTTTTCTCTTGATGTGATCATTGGTGGGTGGTTCTCATGCCGATATACGAATATCAGTGCAAGGCCTGTGGCAAAGAGCTCGAAGTGATACAGAAAATCAGCGATCCGTTGCTGGAAGAGTGTCCCGAGTGTGGGCAGGCTGAATTGAAGAAGAAGGTGTCTGCAGCGGCGTTTCGACTGAAAGGCGGCGGTTGGTACGAAACTGACTTCAAAACAGGCAGCAAGAAAAATCTGGCAGGCGCCGCTGAGGCAGGCGGTGCGTCGGCATCCTCTGATAAAGCCAGCGCTGACAAGAGTGCCAGTGACAAGCCCAAGCCTGCCGGAGGCAGCGAGAGTAAGTCAACAGCATAACCCCGGCTCCCTGGTGGGCGCCGGCCATTCAATCCAAACGGAAACCAGATCATGCGCAGTCATTATTGTGGCGCCCTCAGCACAAGCAACATCGACGATACTGTCACTCTTTGCGGGTGGGTAGACCGCCGTCGTGATCACGGAGGCGTGATCTTTCTGGATCTGCGTGACCGCGATGGCATTGTGCAGGTGGTGTTTGATCCGGATACGCAGGAGCATTTCCAGCGAGCTGATCGGGTACGTGGTGAATACGTTGTCAAAGTTACCGGGCGCGTTCGTGCGCGGGCCGAAGGTACGGTCAACCCGGCGATGTCGACCGGCGAGATTGAGGTACTGGGCAAAGAACTGGAGATACTCAACACCGCCGCTACACCACCGTTCCAGCTGGATGAGTACACCTCGGTAGGGGAGGATGTGCGTCTGCAGTACCGTTATATGGATCTGCGGCGTCAGGAAATGCAGGATCGCCTGATTCTGCGCTCTAAAGTGACCTCGGCAGTGCGAAGCTTTCTGGATGCAGAGCGCTTTATTGATATAGAGACGCCCATCCTGACGCGTGCAACGCCTGAAGGCGCGCGTGACTACCTGGTTCCCAGTCGCACACACCCGGGGCAGTTTTTCGCCTTGCCGCAGTCACCCCAGTTGTTCAAGCAATTGCTGATGGTGGCGGGTTTTGATCGCTACTACCAGATCGCTAAATGCTTCCGTGATGAAGATCTGCGCGCTGATCGCCAGCCCGAATTCACCCAGGTCGATATCGAGACAGCGTTTCTGGACGAGAACGAGATCATGTCGATTACCGAGCGCATGATTCGAGAGCTGTTCCAGAGTGTGTTGTCGGTTGAGCTGCCGGAATTCCCGCACATGACCTACGCTGAGGCGATGGACCGTTACGGTTCAGACAAGCCTGATCTGCGCATCCCGCTGGAACTGGTGAGTGTTGATGACCTCATGCAACAGGTGGACTTCAAGGTATTCAGGGGGCCGGCTGACGATCCGGCAGGACGTGTGGCTGCCTTGAAGGTGACCGGCGGTGCGACGATCAGCCGCAAGGAAATCGACGACTACACCAAGTACGTTTCGATCTTCGGCGCTCGAGGCCTGGCGTGGATCAAAGTCAATGACATCGAAGCCGGTATTGAAGGCCTGCAGTCGCCCATCCTGAAGTTTATGCCAGATGAAGTTGTGGCGCAGATGATGCAGCGCCTGGAGGCGGCCAATGGCGATATCATCTTCTTCGGTGCCGATAAAGCCCGCGTAGTGAACGAGGCGCTGGGCGCTCTGCGGGTCAAGGTCGGAGAAGACCTCGGTATGGTTGCCGAGGGCTGGGCTCCGCTCTGGGTCGTGGACTTCCCCATGTTCGAGGAGGGCGGCAATGGCAAGTGGACACCACTGCACCATCCCTTTACCGCGCCTTCGTGCAGCGCCGAAGAATTAGCGGCTAATCCCGGTGAGGCACTGTCACGCGCGTATGACATGGTGCTCAATGGCTGTGAGTTGGGTGGCGGCAGTATTCGTATTCACCAGCGTGATATGCAGGAAGCGGTATTCCGCATCCTGGAAATTGACGAAACCGAAGCTGAGGAAAAATTCGGCTTCCTGCTCAACGCGCTGCAATATGGTGCGCCACCGCACGGTGGCCTGGCCTTTGGCCTGGACCGCCTGGTGATGCTGATTACGGGCGCACAGTCGATTCGTGACGTCATTGCGTTTCCCAAGACACAAAGCGCCGCCTGCGTGATGACAGACGCGCCGGGTGAAGTCAGTGCGCAGCAGCTGCGTGAGCTGAATATTCGCGTGCGTCAGACCCAGAAGGAAACCTGATAAAGCCCTGGTAGAAACGGGAGACCCCTATGGCGGGACACAGCAAGTGGGCCAATATCAAGCACCGCAAGGCAGCGCAGGACGCCAAACGCGGCAAGATGTTCACCAAGCTCATCCGTGAGTTGGTGGTGGCGGCAAAGCAGGGTGGCCCTCTCCCCGAAGACAACCCGCGCCTGCGTGCCGCCGTGGACAAGGCACTGGGCGCAAATATGACGCGCGATACCATTGATCGGGCTATAGCGCGCGGTGCCGGCACCAACGAAACCGACAACATGGAAGAGCTCACCTATGAAGGCTATGCGCCTGGCGGGGTTGCTGTGCTGGTTGAAGTGATGACGGATAATCGCAATCGCACCGTGGCAGAGGTGCGGCACGCCTTTTCCAAGCGCGGTGGCAACCTTGGCACCGATGGCTCCGTCGCCTACCTGTTTGAGCGTAAGGGTCAATTGAGCTTCGCCCCTGAAGTGGACGAGGAGCAATTGATGGAGGCCGCCCTGGAAGCCGGCGCGGAAGACATCGAACTGCACGATGACGGCTCTGCGGACGTGATGACGGCATGGGAAGATTTTGGTGCGGTAAAAGAGTCGCTGCAAAGCGCAGGCCTCGCGCCGCAGGAGGGAGAGGTAACCATGGTGCCGGCCACCACCGTGCCTGTGGAACTGTCGGGTGCCGAAACCGTGATCGCACTGGTGGATGCACTCGAGGATCTGGATGACGTGCAAAACGTTTATACCAACGCGGATATCGCGGACGATATCCTGGAACAGCTCTGACCTCGCAGAAACCCCTCGCTCCGGCTGTAATAATACCCTTCGCGCGGCTGACCCAAGGCGGAAACTTGGTCATAATGAGCACTGTCGCGCTGCGGAAAAATCTATGTCGCTCATTCTGGGAATTGATCCCGGCTCACGTAAAACCGGCTTTGGCATCATCAACTATGCGTCCGGTCGCAGTGAGTATGTCACCAGCGGTGTTATCCGCTTGCCTTCGGGCGAACTGGCTGAGCGCTTGCGCATCATCTATGACAGCGTGACTGAGCTGGTCGAGCTGCACTGCCCACAGCAGTTGGCGATAGAGCAGGTATTCATGGCGCGCAGCGCGGGTTCTGCGCTCAAGCTGGGCCAGGCGCGTGGTGCGGCCATCGTTGCCTGCGCTACCAAAGACATGCCGGTGTCGGAATATTCCGCACGCCAGATCAAGCAGTCAGTCGTGGGCACCGGGGCTGCAGACAAGTCCCAGGTTCAGCACATGGTCAAGGTGTTACTGAGGCTGCCCGCGGAGCCGCAGGAAGATGCTGCCGATGCGTTGGCAGCGGCGCTGTGTCATGCGCACACCCAACAAAGTATGATTAATATGGCTGGCGCTCGATCCGTGCGCCGGCGTCGAATCCGATAGGGCTGGCTGTAGCAGATGATAGGGCGAATACGAGGGGAACTGGTGCACAAGCAACCACCGGATATTCTGGTGGATGTGAACGGTGTCGGTTACGAGTTGCAGGTGCCCATGACCACGCTTTTCCAGCTGCCTGAGCTTGGCGCGCAGGTGTGTCTGGTAACACACCTGGTGGTACGAGAAGACGCACAGCTGCTCTATGGCTTTATCGATGATCGCGATCGCAGCCTGTTCAGGGAGCTGATCAAAGTCAACGGGGTGGGGCCGAAACTGGGGCTGACGATCCTCTCGGGAATGGACTCCAATAGCTTCGCGCGATGCGTTCAGCGCAACGACGTGGCGGCATTGGTGGCGTTACCCGGCGTGGGCAAGAAAACCGCGGAACGCCTGTTGGTAGAGATGCGCGACAAGCTCAAGGATTGGTTGGGGCAGGCGGCATCTGCCGGTGACAGTGCTGACGGTGGCATTATGCTGCCCGCCTCCGACATGGTCGGCGATGCCGAGGGCGCGCTGATCGCCCTGGGTTACAAGCCACAGGAGGCCAGCAGGGTGGTGTCTGCGGTAAACGACGATAGCGTGACAGACAGTGAAGAGCTGATCCGACGGGCACTGAAATCATTGGCCAGTGGTTGAGGCGGTGAAGGTGATTGGGACTGATGATTGAAACTGATCGACTGATAGCGCCGCAGGCTGAGAGTAGAGGCGAGGAGCTCATCGACCGCGCTATTCGTCCGCGCACGCTGGACGAATACGTGGGCCAGAAGGTGGTGCGCGAACAGATGGCCATTTTCCTGCAGGCCGCCAAAGGCCGCAGCGAGCCGCTGGATCACACCCTGATTTTTGGGCCACCCGGGCTGGGCAAGACCACCCTGGCCAGTATTATCGCCCATGAAATGGGTGTTTCCCTGAAAACCACTTCGGGCCCGGTGCTGGAAAAAGCCGGCGATATCGCCGCACTGATGACCAACCTGGAACCGGGTGATGTGCTGTTTATCGACGAAATTCATCGCCTGAGCCCGGTGGTGGAGGAAGTGTTGTATCCGGCGATGGAAGACTACCAGCTGGACATCATGATTGGTGAAGGCCCCGCCGCGCGTTCGATCAAGCTTGAGCTGCCGCCTTTTACCCTGGTCGGCGCAACAACGCGCGCCGGGCTGCTCACCTCACCCCTGCGCGATCGTTTCGGTATTGTGCAGCGGCTGGAGTTCTATGAAGTGCCGGATCTGGCGCATATCGTGCAGCGCTCTGCCGATATTCTGGAGATAGGCATGGATGCTTCTGGCGCGCAGGAGATAGCGCGCCGTTCGCGTGGTACGCCACGTATTGCCAATCGCCTGCTGCGTCGTGTGCGCGACTATGCCGAGGTCAAGGGCGATGGCCATATCACCGCAGACATGGCGGACCGCGCACTGGATATGCTGAGCGTTGACCAGCGTGGCTTCGATCACCTGGACCGGCGCCTGTTATTGGCATTGATCGAAAAATTTGACGGCGGTCCGGTGGGCGTAGACAGTCTGGCGGCAGCGATCTCGGAGGAGCGCGGAACCATTGAGGATGTGCTGGAGCCGTTCCTGATCCAGCAGGGCCTGATGATTCGAACGCCGCGCGGCCGTATGGTAACCCGCGGCGCCTACCTGCATTTTGGTTTGCCGCAACCCAGCGCCGAGCCATCGGCGTCGCTGCCCGGTGCGCCGGGTGAAGAAGGCTAGCGCCGGTGGCGGCAGTGGAATTTTCGCTGGACCTGCGGGTCTATATTGAGGACACCGATGCGGGGGGGATTGTCTATTACGTCAACTACCTGAAGTTTATGGAGCGGGCGCGCACCGAGATGATGCGTGCCCACGGGTTTGGCAAAGACTACATCTTTAACCAGCAGCTCATGTTCGTGGTGCGTGATGTGGCGGTGACCTACCTGCTGCCCGCCCGGCTCGACGATCAGTTGCAGGTGACTGCAATATTGAAAAAAATGAGCGGCGCCACCATGGTGTTGCACCAGCAGGTGCGCCGCGATGGGCAGGTGCTGGCGCAGGGCGATGTCACCATTGCCTGTGTGGACAGGGCCAGCGCCAGGCCGCGGCGACTGCCGCCAGAGTTACTGGCTAAACTGCAGTCTTTTCAGCAACAACAATAGTGATCAAGGGGAAGTATCGTTGGAAGAACAACTGAGTCTGCTGGATCTGGTCATCAACGCCAGCATTACCGTTCAGCTGGTGATGGCTGTGCTGCTGCTGGCTTCAATGCTGTCGTGGTACATGATCGTGCAGCGTTTCATTTATTTTCGCAATGCGCGCGAGGAGATGTTCCTCTTTGAGGAGCGATTCTGGTCCGGCATTGATCTTGCCCAGCTCTACCGCGAAGGCAACGAGAAGGTGGCAGATGGCCATCTGACGTTGGGTATGGAGAGCATCTTCCGTGCCGGCTTCAAGGAGTTCTCGCGCCTTGCGCAGCAGTCTGGAATGGATTCCGAAGCGGTGATCGAGGGCTCAAGGCGTGCCATGGGTGTCGCCGCGATGCGTGAAGAAGAGCGTCTGGAACGTCACCTGGCGTTTCTGGCCTCGGTGGGCTCTACCAGCCCCTATATCGGCCTGTTCGGCACCGTTTGGGGGATTATGCATTCATTCCGTGGCCTGGCGAATGCCACCCAGGCCACCTTGGCAACGGTTGCGCCGGGGATCTCTGAAGCGCTGGTAGCCACCGCGATGGGGCTGTTTGCAGCGATTCCGGCCGTGCTGGCCTACAACCGTTTTGCCTCACGCGTGGATGTCTTTACCAACCGCTACGATACCTTTATGGATGAATTCTCCAGCATCCTGTCGCGCCAGGCCTACGCGCTGCGCTCTACAGACAAGAAGGCGGGCTGAACCCGATGGCGCGCAAGGGTAACAAGCATCGCCCCATGGCTGACATCAACGTCGTGCCCTATATCGACGTGATGCTGGTATTGCTGATTATCTTTATGGTAACTGCCCCCATGTTGATGCAGGGCGTGAAAGTGGATTTGCCTGAAGCCAGCGCTGACCCGGTGGAAAACCAGGATAGTGAGCCGCTGATTGTGTCTGTGAATGCTGCCGGTGAGCTGTTTCTGAACCTCGGTCAGGAAGACCAGGTGCTGGCCCTGGCCACCATTCGCGACCGCGTTGCTGCGGTTATCCGCCGCAGTCCGGACAAGCCGGTACTGGTGTGGGGTGACCGTGCTGTGCCTTACGGCCAGGTGGTGACGGTCATGGTTGCGCTGCAGGAAGCGGGGGCACCCAGCGTCGGCCTGGTCACCGAGAATCCGCAGTGAGTAACGGCTCTATCTATGCCAAACCGGTAATTCCGCGCATTATTGTGCGTCCGGCACTGGTGACGATCGCCCTGCACGCGGCGTTGATTTATTTTCTGACGGTAAACTGGACGCCGAGTGAGCCTGTGGTTACCAAGGTGAAGCCAGCCCCGAAGGTGATCAACGCGCGGCTGGTGGATGTCAGCGAATTCCAGAAAAAACCAAAACCCAAGGCGCCACCGAAAAAGCCGGCACCTGTGAAAAAGGCTCAGCCAGTGAAGCAGGCGCCACCCAGGCCCGCTGTGAAAAAGGTGGCACCGAAGCCGGCACCGACCCCGGCGGTAAAGCCAAAAGCGGAGCCCAAGCCAGAGCCCAAAGTTGAGCCGCGCATTACGGCAGAAGAACTGGCGGCGATCGCGCGCGCTGATCTTGCGCGCAGTGTTGAGGAAGCGGAACAGCAGCAGGCGACGGCCACAGCAGAGGAAATGGCAGCCAGCTATGCCGCGTTGATCCAGCAAACGGTGATCAGCTACTGGAGCCGGCCGCCCAGCGCGCGCAACGGGATGGAGGCATTGCTGGCGATACAGCTGATTCCCACCGGAGAAGTGGTGAGTGTCAGCGTGCTGAAAAGCAGTGGGAATACCGCCTTTGACCGATCAGCCGTCAATGCCGTGCAAAAGGCCGGAAGCTTCCCGGAATTGAGTAATCTCCCGTCACGGGAATTCGAACAAACCTTCAGGCGCTTTCGCCTGTTATTCAGACCAGAGGATTTGCGTTACTGATGAAACGGACTATCGCTTTACTGTTTGCTGTCGCGGCGCTGTTGGCAGCGTTGCAGGCCAGGGCCGACCTGACCATCGAAATCACCCAGGGCATGGATAATCCCACCGCGATTGCCGTGGTGCCATTCGCGTGGAACGGGCCTGGCGCAGCGCCGGTGGATGTGGCAGCGGTAGTCGATAGCGACCTGACCCGCAGTGGGCAGTTCTCCCCGGTGCAGCGCGCAGACATGCTGGGCAGGCCGACGACGGAAGCGGAGGTGTTCTACCGCGACTGGCGCGCCATTGATACCGAGTACCTGTTGATTGGGCGGATCTCGACCGCCACCGGCGACATGCAGCTGGATTTTGAGTTGTTTGATGTGCTGCGCCAGACGGTGGTTTTCAAGGGTACAGAATCCGCACCTGTCAACGAGGCCCGGATGCTGGGCCACCGGGTGGCCGATGCCGTGTATGAGAAGCTGACGGGCATTCGCGGCGCTTTTGCCACCCGCCTCCTTTATGTATCAGTGAAGCGTGTGCCCGGTGGCAAGGACTACTATCGCCTGACCCTGGCTGATTCAGACGGTGCCCGTCCTATCGTTCTGCTGGAATCGCGTGAGCCGGTGTTGGCCCCGGCCTGGTCACCTGATGGCAGGGAAATCGCCTACGTCTCTTTCGAAACCAGCCGGCCGGCGATTTATCGCCAGAACCTGGCCACGGGTGAGCGCGAGCAGCTGACCAATTTCAAGGGGCTCAATGGTGCACCTGCGTGGTCACCCGATGGCAACACGATGGCGATGGTGTTGTCCAAGGACGGCAGCCCGGATATCTACCTGATGAACCTGGCCACCAAACAGCTGAGCCGTATTACCCGCCATTATGCTATCGACACCGAGCCAGTCTGGATGCCCGACGGAAAATCGTTATTATTCACCTCAGATCGAGGCGGCAAACCGCAGATTTACCGCTATGATTTAGTGAGCGGTATGACCCAGCGGCTGACCTTCGAGGGTACTTATAACGCCCGCGCCAGGGTCGCGCAGGATGGTCGCAACGTGGTGCTGGTGCATCAACAGGACGGGGATTTTCATATAGCTTTGCTCGATCTGGTGACCAATCGATTGCAGGTGCTGACGTCTACCGCTTTGGATGAAAGTCCCAGTATCGCGCCTAATGGCTCTATGGTATTGTACGCAACCAAGTACGCTGACCGCGGTATTCTTGCCGCCGTGTCTGTGGACGGGGGCGTGAAATTCCGGTTGCCAGCACGAGAGGGTGATGTGCGAGAGCCGGCTTGGTCACCCTATATGGACCGCTAACCGCGGCACTACAACGCTGATTTACGATCAAGATTTTAAGGAAGTGTACTATGAAACAATTACCTGTTGCCGGTAAGGCGATCACACTGCTTTTCACGGCCCTGTTTCTCGTTGCCTGTTCGGGCAGCGATACCAAGGATGATGAAGCCGCCGCTGCCGCTGCTGCGGCCGCAGCAGCCGCTGCCGCGCAGTCCGCTCAGGATGCCGCCGCCGCTGAAGCCGCTGCCCAGCAACAACGTCTGGATGAGGCTGCCGCTGCAGTAGGCAACGTGTTCTACTTTGAATTCGACAGCTCCACCCTGATGCCAGCAGCTATCAGCGCACTGAATGCTCACATTGCCGCCCTGCAGGGCAACGAGCGCACAATTCGCCTGGAAGGGCACACTGACGAGCGCGGTACGCGCGAGTACAACATGGCCCTGGGTGAGCGTCGTGCCAACTCGGTGCGCGACTACATGGTTGCCAACGGCATTGCCGGCTACCGCATTGAGTCTGTGAGCTACGGCGAAGAGCGTCCGGTTGCTTACGGTTCAGGCGAAGCGAACTGGTCACAGAACCGTCGTGTTGAACTGAAGTAAAACGTTATCGCAATTTGAAGTAGTTGATTGTTATGCAATTCATAAGCAAAGCGCTTGTGGCGAGCGGGCTGGTCATTTTGACCGGCCCGTTGTGCTTCATGGCCCAGGCCCAGGACTACATAGATGTAGAAGCAGAGAGACAGGCGCAATCGCGAGCCGTCGCTCCGGCTGATCCCTATGGCGCTCGTCCCGCACAGAGCTATCCGGCTACCAGTTATGGTGTCAACTCTGCCCCGGCCGGCTCCCCGGTGTCGCCCGGAGCAGCTGTGGGTGGCAGTGCGCAGAACCAGGGCCAGAACCTGGGCAATCTTTTTTACCAGATCCAGCAGTTGCAGCAGGAAGTGATGCGACTCAACGGTAAAGTTGAGGAGCAGGCACATGAGTTGCGCACTCTGAAGGAGCAAAGCCTGCAGCGCTACATGGATCTGGATAAGCGCGTTAGCGGCTCCGCCGGTGCGGCAGCAACTACAGCGGCTGCAACGACTGCAACAGCCGCGGCGGCGACATCAGCCGAGCCTGCGGTGCGCACGGCGTCATCGGTTAAGGAGCAACCGGGCGAGGGCGACGCTTATCGAGCAGCCTATGCCCTGGTGCGCGGCCAGCAGTTCGACAGCGCGGTGCGCGCCTTCAACCAGTTTTTGCGCAATTACCCCGACGGTAAATATGCCGCCAATGCGCACTATTGGTTAGGGGAGTTGTACCTGGTGGTGGAACCGCAGGATCTGGAGTCATCGCGCCAGTCATTTATGCTGCTATTGAGCCAGTACCCGGACAACAGCAAGGCGCCCGATGCCATGTATAAGCTGGGCAAGGTGTATTTCCTCAAGGGAAACCGGCAAAAGGCACGTGAGTATTTCGACCGCGTGATCAGCGAATACGCTTCCTCCAACAGCTCTGCTGTGAAATTATCGCGCGACTTCATCGCCGAAAATTACTGAGCCAGCGGGTTAGACGTCAGCATGCCCTCTGAACAGTCCGTTGGCGTCATCGATTGTTCCCCGTCCCGGGAAGCCGCGCTGCGCATTACCGAAATATTTTACTCTCTGCAGGGTGAGGCACGTACCGTTGGCTTGCCGACCGTCTTCGTGCGTCTTACCGGCTGCCCGTTGCGCTGTGTTTACTGTGACACCGAGTACGCTTTCAGCGGTGGCCAGATGCACAGCATCGAGGCGATCAGTAAACAGGTGGCAGACTATGAGCCGCGTTATGTCACCGTCACCGGTGGCGAACCACTGGCCCAGAAAAACTGCCTGCCTCTGCTATCCACGCTGTGCGACGCAGGCTATGAAGTCTCCCTGGAAACCGGCGGCGCTATTACGCTTGAAGGCGTTGATGAGCGCGTGATAACCGTGCTTGATCTGAAAACACCGGCCTCCGGTGAAGTCGAACGCAACGATTACAGCAATATTCCCCGCCTGAAGAAAACCGACCAGGTGAAATTTGTTATCTGTGACCGGCAGGACTATGAATGGGCCCGCTTTAAACTGGATGAATACGATCTCGCTGAACGCGTCGGTGACGTGCTGTTTTCGCCCAGCCACGGGCAGGTGCATGGGCGCGATCTCGCACAGTGGATCCTGGACGATAACCTGCCCGTGCGCATGCAACTGCAAATGCATAAGTTGCTGTGGAATGATGAGCCGGGACACTGATGGGCAATCCTGATAAATCAGCCGTGGTACTGGTTTCCGGCGGGCTTGATTCCACTACCGTGCTGGCGATGGCCAGAGCCCGGGGTTATCGCTGTTTCAGCCTGAGCTTTGACTATGGCCAGCGACACCGCGCCGAGCTGCTGGCCGCAGAGCGCGTATCCTCAGCACTGGGCGATGTTGAACACAAGGTCGTCACCCTCAACCTGGACAGCATCGGCGGCTCCGCGCTCACCGACATGGATATCGCCGTGCCGGAAGAGGAAACCACAGGCATTCCCATCACCTATGTGCCGGCGCGCAACACAGTGTTCTTGTCGATAGCACTGGGCTGGGCGGAAGTGCTGGGTGCCATGGATATCTTCATCGGCGTCAACGCCGTGGATTACTCCGGTTATCCCGATTGCCGACCCGAGTACATTGCCGCCTTTGAACGCGTGGCCAACCTTGCCACACGCGCCGGCGTGGAAGGCCACAAACTGTCTATTCACGCACCGCTGATGGATATGGGCAAGGGAGACATTATCCGAGCGGGGACGGAACTGGGCGTGGACTATGGTTTGACGGTGTCATGCTACCAGGCAACGCCAGATGGCAAAGCCTGTGGTAAATGCGACAGTTGCAGGCTGCGTCGGCAAGGCTTTCTGGACGCAGGCCTGGATGACCCCACTCGGTATCGCTAAGTACTTGATTCTGGTTGTTTAGTGGCCAAAAAAATGCGCGCCGGGACTTGAGTTTTCCCCTGATTTACGTACTATACGCACCTCCTTCTGGGGCCGTTAGCTCAGTTGGTAGAGCAGTTGGCTTTTAACCAATTGG
>TARA_R110002110_G_scaffold9981_2_pt1 | contig 36775 bp, 32 predicted proteins | sample TARA_R110002110 | Tara Oceans TARA_R110002110 (sample SAMEA4397330) | marine metagenome | biome: Polar Biome; feature: [SRF] surface water layer (ENVO:00010504); material: water (ENVO:00002006), including particulate matter (ENVO:01000060) such as... | depth 5 m | reverse complement strand
ATTTGCACGAAGGCAATCGTGTTTCTTAACTTTTGCGCCTCCTCGCCGCCTCCAAGTCCACGATTTTCAAGTTTCGCCAGCTTGTCTCTGAAAACCGGTATGTGCGTTGTGATAGTAGGGCCATTCTTTCGTTCAGTCTGCACTTTGGACGTTCCGTTCTAATATATCGGTTCGGTGGGCAACTTTCATAACTTCGTAAAAGGCTCATCAGCCGATCAGCCGATGTGTAGTGCCGTGTATGCTTTAATGACGGTTGGCGGAGGGTTTTGTTACAGTTTGACAATAGTCATTGCTAACCCAACCCGGTTTGACCGCAGATTTGACTGTGACCGTGTGATTCAGGAAAGCATCGACTTCGCGTATGGGAGGCCTTGCTACTTTTATTCAGATGATGTTTACGCCGGACATGGTTGGAAAATTGAAAATGGTAGTACCATTTACCGATTTGGTGATTGACGCGACGCAAAAAGTTGGCTTTTTGCTGTAACGGATGAACGCTGGCTGCGTCTTACAATAGACACTAGTAGACCGGAAAGTTGCGGTGGCCCGCTGATAATCTGTCTAAAAATTGACTCGCAGTCGCGAAGAGGAAGCGAAAGATGGCATGGCTTGCAGAGAACTGGATTTGGGTCCTTATCGGGGTCGTGTTCATCGGCCTGCATCTTTTTGGCCACGGTGGCCACCGTGGCCACGGCGGCGATGAGGGTCATAGCGGGCGCGGAAAATCGGGAGATAAAACCAAAACAAATCAATCTGGGCAGCACCGGCATTAGCGGATCGCTCGTCTGGTCTCGGTCGCTTCCAGGCTTTCAAATGGCTGATGTGGTGGGCATCTATGCTGGGCTGGTGTTCTGTCGGATTTACAATTTGTTGCACCGTCGCTGGGGTGCGAAATGAAGAACCAAATAAGGACGTACTTATGAAAACGACCGTAATCGAAGTCGCAGGTCTGATCTCTTCGCTAAGTGCGGCAGGCGTTGAAAAACAGCTCGCGCGGCTTCCCGGCGTGCACAAGGCCGAAGTGAACTATGTCGCTGGCAGCGCCACCGTCGAATATGACGAGACACGCATCGACCTTGCGGAGATCAAGGCGAAGGTCAGTGAATGCGGGTATCATTGCGGTGGCGAACTTGTGCCGAAGCATATGGGCAAACCAGAAGATCATCCAGTGCATGAACACAAGGCGGGGGAAGCTGCCGAGGCAAAGGCGGAATCCGGAAAAGCCGACGCAGTGGATCATACAGCCCATGAGATGGGCCATGGCGGCGGCATGAGTATGGAAGCCATGGTGCGCGACATGCGCAACCGCTTCTGGATTGCGTTGGTTTTCAGCATTCCGGTCTTTGTCTATTCGCCAATGGGCGAATTATATACCCCCCCACTGCCGCCGTTCGGCCTCCGCCTGGACATCTGGCTGTTTTTCCTGGCAAGTGCAGCGGTGCTCTATCCCAGTTGGCCATTTTTCGTTGCCGCCTGGCGTGCGCTTCGCAACGGCGTGCTCAACATGGCGGTGCTGGTCGTTCTGTCCGTGGGGACCGGATATGTATTCAGCGTCGGTGCGACCTTTTTCTTTCCGGGCGTTCAGTTCTATGAAGCGGTCGCGGTGCTTCTGGTCTTCATCCTGCTCGGTCATTGGCTTGAGATGCGCGCCCGCGCAGGCGCTTCCGACGCCATTCGCACGCTGATGAACCTGGCGCCGCCGATGGCAAAGGTGTTGCGCGACGGTCGTGAAATCGAGGTGTCTACTGCGGACGTTCTCAAGGACGACATCATCGTGATCCGGCCCGGCAACAAGATCCCCGTCGACGGAGAGATCGTTGAGGGCGAATCGCAGGTCGATGAATCCATGCTGACCGGTGAGTCCATGCCGGTGGCGAAAAAGCCTGGCGACGAGGTCATTGGCGCGACGATCAACAAGAGCGGTAGTTTCAAGTATCGTGCGACAAAGGTCGGCTCCGATACGGCGCTTGCTCAGATCGTCAAGCTGGTGCAGGAGGCCCAAAACTCCAAGGCCCCGGCGCAACTCCTTGCCGATAAGGCGGCCCAATGGCTGGTCGTGATTGCGATCGTTATCGGCCTGGCGACCTTCGCTATATGGCTCTGGTGGATTGGTGAACCCTTGCTGTTCGCCTTGACGCTGACGATTACCGTTTTCGTCATTGCCTGCCCGGATGCCCTGGGACTGGCCACCCCGATGGCGGTGATGGTGGGAACCGGGTTGGGAGCGATGAACGGTATTTTGTTCAAGAATGCTGGTGCCCTGGAGGACGCGACCAAGCTCGACACGATCGTCTTTGACAAGACGGGGACACTGACGATGGGCGCACCCGAGGTGGTCGAAGTGGTTACCTCTCCGGATAGGTCGGCAGACGAGGTTCTCGCCTTGGCGGGCACAGTAGAGCAGGGGTCCGACCATCCGCTGGCGCAAGCCATTACGGAGCGCGCCGCCGACCTGCAAAAGCAGCAATTGTCCGGCTTCGAGAATATCGAAGGTAAAGGCGCGCGGGCGGAGATTGCAGGCCAGGAAGTTCTGCTCGGTAACCGCCGCCTGATGGATGAACGCAGCGTTGCGATGGGTGAATTGGAGGCCGAGGCACAGCGGTTGCAGGGTGCCGGACAGACCGTGGTTCATATTGCTGAGGCGGGTCGACTGATCGGACTGATCGCTATCGCGGATGCGCCCCGACCGACGGCGGCTCCCATGGTGGCCATGCTGCGCGAACGCGGTGTCGAGGTGGTTATGCTCACCGGCGACAACCAGGCAACGGCCGACAGGATCGCCGTGGGCCTTGGCATTACCACAGTATTGGCGGACGTGTTGCCTGGCCAGAAGGCAGACAAGGTCAAGGAATTGCAAAGCCAGGGCAAGAGGGTTGGCATGGTCGGCGACGGCGTTAATGACGCGCCTGCCCTCACCCAGGCCGACGTGGGATTTGCTATTGGCGCCGGTACGGACGTCGCCATCGAGAGCGCCGACGTCGTCCTGATGAAAAGCGATCCCTATGATGTGGTGGGTGCGATTGAGTTGTCGCGCGCTACGCTTCGCAAGATGCATCAGAACCTATTCTGGGCGGTGGGCTATAACGTCGTCGCCTTTCCGGCAGCGGCTGGCGTTTTCTTTCCCTTTGTCATCAGCCCGGAAGTGGCCGCGCTCGCCATGTCGGGAAGTTCCGCTCTGGTGGCGGTGAATGCCATGTTGCTCAAACGAACACGGCTGGAGGGCATTCATGCTGCGCCACGCAACGCCTGAATCTGACGGATGTCCTAGCGACCCATAGTGTGGGGTAGCCGGTAGCCACCCTGTCATCGGAGAGCAGGGCCGGGTTCCAGGATGCGCTTGCGTGCTTCGGCAGGCGCTATGCTTTACGATCGGGCACTCTCGCGGCCCGACGCCACACCGAAGGAAACTTTCTAGCAATCAGAGGAGGACTTCCATGAAACATGCTCTCATTACGGCTATCTTCGTTGCCAGCTTGGTGGTTTCACCGGCCTCGGCCCAAGGATCTGAACACCAGCATGGTCAACCGGACGACGCGCAAAATGATCAGAATGGGCAGGATGGTCACGGTGCCATGATGCAAGACCCTGAGGCCATGCAAGAGCATCGTAAACAAATGCAGCAAATGCGCGAACTTATGCAACAGGCGCGTGTCGCTGAAGACCCCGAAGAACGAGCAAGGCTGCTGGCGCAGCATCAAAAAGTGATGGGGAATCGTATAGCTGCGATGATGCGCGAGGGTAATCGAACTGCAATGACGGATCGCTGTCATCAGCATATGTCGATGTTGCGCGACATGATGGAGCAGATGTCCGCTCGACAAGAAATAGAAGAACACCATTGGGGAAGCCCCCCGCCTTAGGAGCCGTGATCCTGAAACGGATCATGCACACGGGTACAAAGACAGAGTCTAAACAACGGTGGCAACGCATCCTTGTCGCCACATTCTTTGAAAAGAAAGTTACATGATGAACAAAACGAAGTCGTTAGGCATTTCGCTCTTAGCAGCGAGCGCGTTGATCCTTAGCACTTTGATGGTTTCTTCGACTGCCCATGCCACCAAGATGCTGGTGCACAAAACCCCATTGTGCGGTTGTTGCCGCTTATGGGTCAACCATCTGGAAGCGGAAGGTTTTGACGTTGAAATTGAAGATCACGAGAACTTGACGTCGGTCAAGGCGACCCTTGGCGTTCCTTTGTCTCTCCAGAGTTGCCACACGGCGATTGTTGGCGGTTACCTCATTGAAGGACACGTCCCGGTCGAAGACATTCGACGCCTCTTGGAGGAAAGACCGGACGCATTCGGTCTCGCTGTCCCAGGAATGCCTTTGGGCTCACCTGGCATGGAGGTCGACGGTCGCAAGCAGCCTTATAATGTGGTCCTGTTCAGCCAGAACGAACAAGCGGTCTTCGCAATACATTGACGGCGAATTGTTTTTCTCCTTGTAGCCAAGACGTCAGAGCAGGGAATTGGTCACCTGTTCAGAATATCCAGTAAAATCGAGGCGGTAAGGTATCTTAGTTGCGTTGACCCATCCAGATCCGTCGATCATTCATGAACGCGTAGGGCGGACCATCGAGGAAGCGCCGTCTGAGCTCCTTGATCGTCGGGGCTGCCGCATCCGAGAGTGCTCGGCGGACGGGTCGTGCCCGATTTTCGCCTCGGCAATGATCGTCCGCGCCCTGGTCCGAGCCTGCCTGACAGTCATGGCGCAGTGGGTTCCCATCGTCATTTTGACCTGGCGGCAGTGGCATTTGGCGGCGTATAGATTTCGGCCTGTCGGATGCACTCTAACGCCGAAGCCCGAAAGATTGTCGTTTCAACCACCAATTCAGGCCACCGTCGGGAAAACGCCCTTAAACGATCTCCAAAACTGCGGGACCGATTGAACAGACCGGTAAGAGTTTCTCGTTGCCGTCGACGCCTGGCGGAATAGCCCGGTTTTTGGCGCGTTTGTTAAGGTAAATATCACCCTAACGTTGTGCTCCTGCGGCGTTCGCGGGACACTCCACTGTCATGCTGAAGCGATAATTAACCTTCAGCGGCGTGGGGCAATAAGTTTAGGGGCCGAGGCGGCGGAATGCTTTTTCCGACTTTCGAATTCGGTATTTTCTTTCTGATTGTGTTCGTTGTCAGTTGGGAGCTGCGACGCACCGTGGACCTGCGCAAACTTTTTCTCCTCGCCGCCTCCTACACATTTTATGGCTGGTGGGATTGGCGCTTTGTCGGTCTCCTGGTTGTCTCTTCGCTCGCTAACTATCTCTTTGGACGCGCCTTGGGTGGCTTGGAACGGGATGGGCTTCGCCGCACCATTGTTGGCCTGGCCGTTATTGCCAATTTGAGTGTTCTTGGGTTCTTTAAATATTACGGCTTCTTTCTGGAAAGCCTCGACGATATTCTCATTACGCTCGGGCTGGAACGTGATCTTCCCTTCCTGGAAGTCATTCTGCCAGTGGGGGTGTCTTTCTTCACCTTCCAGGGCATCTCCTACATTGTCGACGTTTATCGGCGTGATGTAGCCGCGCAGCGATCAGCGGTGGATATATGCCTCTACATTTCCTTCTTCCCGCAGCTTGTGGCCGGTCCGATTGTTCGGGCGGCGCATTTTCTGCCACAGCTGGAGGACAAGCCAACACTGACGCCTGCCATGGTGGGCCTCGGTATCACGCTCGTTCTTTCCGGCTTGATCAAGAAGATGGTGATTGCCAATTACCTCGCGACTGAACTCGTTGACCCGGTTTTCTTTGACCCCAGTGTCTTAGGCGCGGTGGATCTGCTGATCGGGGTCTATGGCTATGCGATCCAGATCTATTGTGACTTTTCCGGGTATAGCGATATCGCTATCGGTTTGGCGGCACTCCTTGGCTACAAGTTCAATGCGAACTTCAACCAGCCCTACCGCTCAGCCTCATTGCGGGAGTTTTGGCTCCGGTGGCACATTTCACTTTCAAGCTGGCTTCGCGACTATCTCTACATCCCTTTGGGTGGGAGCCGGAAGGGGGAGTGGGGCACATACCGGAACCTGTTCCTCACCATGTTCCTTGGTGGTCTGTGGCACGGCGCCGCCTGGACATTCGTGTTCTGGGGGACTTTTCACGGTGCCATGCTGGGGGTTGAGCGCTATGTGAGCAGGCGTTTCGCGTCGCTTGCGCCTCCGGTGGAAGGGGAGCCTCAGGTGGTTTCGCGGATATCCGATGCAGCAAGCTGGGTCGTCGGGGTGATCTTCACTTTCCATATGGTCTGCTTTGCCTGGATATTCTTTCGCGCTGAGAGCTTCGGTCTTGCCTTTGACTATCTTATAGGCTTTGGTGACTGGAGCACGCCGGTCCAGCACGCAACGCCGTTCCTCGTCATGTTGATTGCAGGCGCACTCGTATTCCACTTCACGCCACCATCGCTTGGCCGCTGGATTGGCGAGGGGATGAAATGGCTTCCCTCACCAGCACTTGGCCCCGCGTTTGGCGCCGCGGTATTTTTCATCTGGGCGGTGGCGCCCGAGGGTGTTGCACCCTTCATCTATTTCCAGTTCTAGGAGGTGAGATATGAATGCAGTCACTCCTATTGAGATGGAAGGCGTCGTCGAGCGGTTCGATGATATGGGCGCGCTTGAGGAGGGCTGGGCCGCCCTTTCCAAAGCAGACCTTCGTGACGAGGAAATGACCCGTAAAAGCGTCGCCCGGGTGCGTCGTGCGTTCGTGATTACTGTTCTGATACTTCTCGTCTTTAATAGCGCAGGGCTGGTGCAGCTTGTTCAGGGTCTCTCTATCGGGCCTGTGCAGGACACGATTATTGTAATGTCTGAGACCTGGCATGGAGAGATGGAGCGGCACGGGGTTGCTGATGTGCTCTCTGATATTCGCACGTGGGTGACAGAGTTGGTTCAGCGATCCTGGGATGATGTTTTTTTTGCCGATCCCGACTTGCGCTTAGGGGAAGTCGCCTCGGGGGCTGATGAAGATCAAAAAGACCGCACCGGCTTGTTGCGCGGCGCGGTCTTGGAAACATCCGGTTCCTGAAGCTTAGCTGCTACCTTGGTAGGTTGCTCGACCCGGTAAGGAAGATGTCTACTTCTCTTGCACATTGGCGTCCCTCGCGGATTGCCCAGACAACCAGGGACTGTCCGCGGCGCATGTCGCCGCACGCGAAGACTTTTTTGTCGCTCGACTGATAAGTGTTCGTGTCGGCTGCGACATTGCCACGCCCATCGAGTTCGAGGGAAAGTTCTGACAGCAGACCTTCATGGATGGGATGGACAAAGCCCATAGCAAGCAGCACCAGATCAGCTTTCAATTCAAACTCAGTTCCGGCGATGGGCTGCATCTTCTCGTCTACACGGATGCAGTGGAGTTTTTCTACATTGCCGTCCGGGCCGGTGAATTTCTGCGTCATGACCGCAAATTCCCGCTCCGCGCCTTCCTCATGACTTGTTGAGGTGCGCAGTTTGAGCGGCCAATCGGGCCAGGTCATCAGTTTGTCTTCTTTTTCCGGTGGCATTGGCATGATTTCCAGCTGTGTCACTGAAAGTGCGCCATGGCGGACCGATGTTCCGATGCAGTCAGAGCCGGTGTCACCACCGCCAATGACGATGACATGTTTGCCGTTCGCCATAATTGGTTCGACTGTACCGAGTTCCTCACCTCCGACACGGCGGTTCTGCTGAGGCAGGAAGTCCATGGCGTAGTGAACACCGGCCAGATCACGGCCTTCAATAGGAAGATCACGGGGGTGTTCTGCACCACCAGAGACGACAACCGCGTCATATTCATCCACCAGGTCCTTGGCGGCGACATCGATACCCACATTCGAGTTGTAGTGGAAGGTGACGCCTTCACCTTCCATTTGCTTAACACGCCTGTCGATATGGTGCTTTTCCATCTTGAAGTCTGGAATGCCATAGCGAAGCAGGCCACCGGCCTTTGCATGCTTTTCAAAAAGGTGCACGTCATAGCCTGTCTGTGCCAATTGCTGAGCACAGGCCATGCCGGCAGGGCCGGCTCCGATGATGGCGACTTTCTTGCCCAGTTTGCGTTCAGCTGGCTGGGATGTGATCCAACCTTCTTCCCAGCCCCGGTCGACAATCGCACATTCGATCGTTTTGATCGTCACGGGTTCATCAATCAAATTTAGTGTGCAGGACGCCTCGCAGGGCGCAGGGCAGATCCGACCTGTGAATTCGGGGAAATTGTTGGTTGAGTGCAGGTTCTTCAACGCGGTCTGCCATTCGTCGCGGTAGACCAGGTCATTCCAATCAGGGATCTGATTGTTGACCGGGCAGCCATTGTGACAAAAGGGAATGCCGCAATCCATGCAGCGGGCCGCTTGTTCCTTTGTGCCTTCTTGGCCCAAGGGAATGACAAACTCTTTGAATTCACGCACACGGTCTGCAGCCGGACGAGTTGTCCGATCGCGACGGTCTATTTCAAGGAAGCCAGTTACTTTACCCATTTTACTCTCCTGCCACTGCAAGCTGAGGCTGTTCTGCCCGCTGTGCTGCCAGTTCCTGAAGGGCGCGGCGATACTCAACCGGCATGACCTTCTTGAATTTCGGCAGATAGTCTTCCCAATTTTCAAGTATCGTCTGCGCGCGCGACGAGTTTGTGTAGTGCGCATGATTTTCGATTAGCTGGCGTAGACGCTCCCCATCGAAACGGGTCATGTCTGACATGACATCAACGCGGCCATGAGTCTCCAGGTCACCACCTTGGTGGTGGCGGTCCTGATTGACCTCTTCTTCCGCAAGAACTGGCTCAAGGTCGACCATGGCCATGTTGCAGCGGCGCTCAAACTGACCGTCTTCGTCCAAGACGTAAGCGATCCCGCCGGACATGCCCGCAGCAAAATTCCGACCTGTTTTACCAAGCACGATGACAACACCGCCTGTCATATATTCACAGCAGTGATCGCCTGCACCTTCGACAACAGCAATGGCGCCGGAGTTTCTAACTGCAAAGCGCTCGCCGGCCACACCACGGAAATAGCACTCGCCTTCGACCGCCCCATAAAGAACGGTGTTGCCGACAATGATGCTTTCTTCCGGCACGATCTGTTGTGCTTCTTTTGGTGGGTAAACGATCAAACGACCACCGGAGAGGCCCTTGCCGACATAATCATTGCCATCACCTTCCAGTTCCATGGTTACCCCACGAGTGACCCAGGCGCCGAAGCTTTGACCGGCTGTTCCTTTGAGCTTGATGTGAACCAGATCGTCGACCAGACCTTTGTGGCCGTGATGCTTGGCGATTTCGCCGCCGAGCATGGCACCGGTAGTGCGGTCCGTATTTTTGATTGGCAGATCGATCGAAACAGCCTTGCCGTCCTTTATGGCCGGCTGTGAAAGCTCGATCAATTTCCGGTCCAGGATCTCGTCAATATTGTGATCCTGCGTCTCCGTCTGATATATGCCTACACCTTCGGCAGCGACTGGTTTCTCAAAGAGACGGGAGAAGTTGAGGCCTTTCGCCTTCCAGTGATCCACGACACGACGCTTATCCAGCATCTGCATCTGGCCGATCATTTCGTTGAAAGTGCGATAGCCGAGTTCCGCCATCATTTCACGCACTTCTTCGGCAACGAAGAAGAAATAGTTGATGACGTGTTCTGGTGCGCCGACAAACCGCTTCCGCAAGACGGGGTCCTGAGTTGCAATTCCGACAGGGCAGGTGTTGAGGTGACACTTGCGCATCATCAAACAGCCTGCCGCGATCAGTGGCGCGGTCGAGAAGCCAAACTCATCGGCGCCGAGCAGTGCGCCAACAACCACATCACGTCCTGTGCGCAAACCGCCATCTGCCTGAACCGTGATCCGGTCCCGCAAGCGGTTCAACACGAGAGTCTGATGGGTTTCAGCCAGGCCAATTTCCCACGGGCTCCCTGCATGCTTGATGGAGGTAAGCGGGCTTGCACCCGTTCCGCCTTCATAACCAGAGATGGTGACATGGTCGGCGCGTGCTTTGGACACACCTGCAGCAACTGTGCCCACGCCTACTTCGGACACAAGCTTGACGCTGATGTCGGCTGCCGGGTTCACATTCTTCAGGTCGAAGATCAGCTGTGCCAGGTCTTCAATGGAGTAAATGTCATGGTGTGGTGGCGGCGAAATCAACCCGACGCCTTGTGTTGAGTGGCGCACCTTGGCGATTACCGCGTCGACTTTATGGCCTGGAAGCTGCCCACCTTCACCAGGCTTTGCGCCCTGAGCCATTTTAATCTGGATCATATCGGAGTTGGCGAGATATTCCGCTGTCACACCGAAGCGTCCTGAGGCCACCTGTTTGATGGCGGAGCGCATGCTGTCGCCATTTGCCAGAGGGGTGAAGCGATCTGCTTCTTCTCCACCCTCGCCGGTGTTGGACTTGCCGCCAATGCGGTTCATCGCAACAGCAAGCGTTGTATGAGCTTCCCGGCTGATGGATCCGAAGGACATGGCGCCGGTCGCGAAACGTTTCACAATTTCCTTGGCGTCTTCCACTTCATCAAGTGGAACCGGCTTCCGGCCATCATCTTCTGCATTTTTGATGTCAAAGAGGCCCCGAATGGTGAAGAGATGTTCATTTTGAACGTTCACGGCTTTGGCAAAAGACCTGTAGTCTTCTTTGGAGTCTCCACGCACAGCATGCTGAAGGTCGCGAATGGAATCAGGCGTCCAGACATGTTCTTCACCGCGGACGCGGTAGGCATAGTCTCCGCCAACCGCGAGAGCGTCTTCCAGTACAGGAACGTTTCCGAAAGCGTCACGGTGACGACGGACAGTTTCTTCTGCAACTTCTGCCAGACCAACACCTTCAATGGTTGTTGACGTGCCAGTGAAGTATTTTTCTACAAACTCAGTGCTGAGGCCCACTGCGTCGAAAATCTGCGCCCCACAATAAGACTGGTACGTGGAGATGCCCATTTTGGACATGACCTTAAGGAGGCCCTTGTTCACAGCTTTGATGTAGCGGCTCGTGATTTCTTCTGCATTGAGGTCTGCTGACAGACGGTGTTTCGCGTCGATCAGTGTTTCAAAAGCTAGGTAGGGGTTCACAGCCTCGGCACCAAAGCCCGCGAGGCAGGCAAAGTGATGCACTTCGCGTGCTTCCCCTGTTTCCACAACAAGTCCGACTGCTGTGCGCAATTCTTTGCGGATCAAGTGGTGGTGCACGGCTGCTGTCGCGAGAAGCGCTGGGATTGCAATGCGTTGCACAGAGATGAGGCGATCTGAAAGAATGATAATGTTATCGTCGGCGCGGACTTCTTTCTCTGCTTCCGCACAGAGGTCCTTCAGCGCCGCTTCCATGCCTTCTGCGCCAGCGGCTGCATCGTAAGTAATGTCGAGAGTCGCGGCTTTGAAATTGTTGTCTGCGATGTCGCCAATAGTGCGGATTTTCTCTAGATCTCCATTGGTGAGGATGGGTTGCCGCACTTCCAAGCGTTTCTGATCGCCAGCGGAATGCAGGTCCAGCAGGTTGGGGCGCGGTCCGATGAGTGAGACCAGAGACATCACTGTTTCTTCCCGAATGGGGTCGATCGGTGGGTTTGTCACCTGGGCAAACAGCTGCTGGAAATAGTTGTAGAGCGGCTTGGAATGCCCAGAGAGGGCCGCGATGGGCGTATCCGTGCCCATAGAGCCAATGGCTTCCTGGCCGGTTTCCGCCATGGGCGCCATCAACAGGCTCAGATCTTCCTGTGTATAGCCAAACGCCTGCTGGCAATCGAGCAGATCAGCGTCGCGCAATGGCGTAAGCGATGTCTTTGGCTCAGGAAGGTCCTCAAGAACAATCTGACCTTGGTCGAGCCATTCCTGATATGGATGAGACGCTGCGAGCGTTGTTTTCAGCTCATCGTCGCCAATGATCCGACCTTCTTCCAGGTCGATCAGCAACATCTTACCAGGCTGGAGACGCCATTTCTGGGTCACACTGCTTTCTTCAGGTGGAAGCACACCCATTTCGGAGGCCATCATGACGTCACCCTCATCAGTGACGTAATAACGGGCCGGGCGAAGACCATTCCGGTCGAGCGTAGCGCCGATCTGGCGGCCATCTGTAAACGCAACAGCAGCAGGGCCATCCCATGGCTCCATCAGTGCTGCGTGATATTCGTAGAATGCTCGACGGTCTTTGCCCATGAGGGGATTGCCGGCCCATGCTTCTGGGATCAGCATCATCATTGCGTGGGACAGTGAATAACCGCCTGCCACGAGAAGCTCGAGGGCATTATCGAACGCGGCTGTGTCTGACTGACCTTCGGGGATGACTGGATAGAGCTTTTTCAGATCGTCGCCCAGAATGTCGGACGCCATTGAGCCCTGGCGCGCAAACATCCAGTTTTCGTTGCCGCGCTTGGTGTTGATCTCGCCATTGTGACAGATCAGCCGGAACGGGTGCGCCAGGCTCCATGTGGGGAACGTGTTCGTTGAAAAGCGCTGGTGGACAAGCGCCAAAGCCGAGACCATCTCTTTGTCTTGTAGGTCTTTGTAATATTGCCCAACCTGCGCCGCGAGCAGCATGCCTTTATAGTTCACCGTGCGCGATGAAAAAGACGGGACGTAGAAGAAGCTTGCAGCTTCGTCGTCGCCCATGGTGCTGACGCCGAGTTCGACGCGTTTGCGAATAACATAGAGTTTCCGTTCGAACGCATCCTGGTCGGCTGTGTTAGCGCCCCGGGCAATAAAAACCTGGCGATGGAAAGGCTCAGTCGGCAAAACGGAATAGCCGAGGTCTGAATTGTCGACAGGAACATCGCGCCAGCCGAGAAGTGTCTGACCTTCCGCAGCGATCATGTCTTCGATAAGCGCTTCGATTTTTGCGCGCCCTGCATCGTCCTTTGGCAGGAAGAAGAAGCCAACGCCGTAAGCGCCTTCCTCGGGTAGATCGATCTGCTCTGCTTTCGCGGCTTTGCGCATGAATGCGTCAGGCATCTGAATGAGAATACCCGCGCCGTCGCCGGCCTTCGGGTCTGCACCCACAGCGCCGCGATGCTCCAGGTTCTCAAGAATCTTGAGCCCATTCGCAATCATGTCGTGGCTTTTGCGATTGTGGATGTTCGCTACAAAGCCAATGCCGCATGCATCATGTTCGTTTGCGGAGTCATAAAGACCTTGCGCAGCCGGAAGACCTGCAGGACGTACGGTTTTGACCCGTTCGGCGTCCTTCGGTGCTTCTGGAGCTGAACCCGTGCTTGTAGCCATCTTTTTCATACGCTTTGCCATCCCAACGCCATCCCAACCTAAATTCGTCTTTTGATCCTGCTTACCGATCCAAGAGTGGGACCCGGCAGGCATTTTCACGATCCACTGTCGAGCTTCATCGCGCTGACTGCGCTCAGAGGCTTAAACCTGTTTGCCGTTTCACGGCGTACATCCCGCGAGAAACGCGCGACAGGGGGTTGGATCACAACGCTCTGCCACGTGTCCGGTGCAGTGCCGCCATCTGGCGGGCCTTTCTGCTGGACGCCCTTTACTTAATTGCGCTTGGGCCAGGCGCTTTCCCATTGCGCGCCGCCGCTTGACTGTGCGCTAGGAAGCTCCGTCCGCAGGTCCAGAGCGGAGGGGATATTGCCAGATAAGGGGGGGGCGGATCAAGGGAGTAAGTCAGTCTTATTGACCTATAAAAAATGCATATTTTTCAAATGCTTAGGAGATTCTTCCCGTCGAATTCTCAAATAATCACAGATGCCGACGGATCACCGAGGCTCAAATGGCTGTGAGATGGAGCTTTTTGACTCCAAAAAGCGAATCCACAGCGCAATGGTACAGACCCGAATTAACCATGAGGAGGAAGACGATGACATATTTAGCCAGACTTTTTGTGCTCAGCGTTGCATCCACAATTGCTTGGGGCTCCACCGCTTTTGCAGGGACCATCCTGGAAGTTGCGATGGGGAATACCGTGTCGATAACAGAGGAGGGTTTAGAGACACGCTTCTATTACAACGAGAATGGATCCGTCTCTCAAGCAAACGCGAATGGTGAGTCTGATACTGGGACGTGGGAGGCGAATGGTGGAACCTTGTGTACGGTCTGGACATCCGCTGCTGAGCCCATATGCCTACCGCTGAGTGATCAGCAGGCTGCAGTCGGTGACACGGTCACGGTAGTTGGTCCGGATGGTGCCTCGACAGAGCTCACGATCCTTGCGGGCAAAGTACCGTTCTGAACCGTACTTTTTGCCCTTTTTGGGTTCACAGGACAGTGAACGAGATTGTGACTTGAGGCGCGTATTCGTGATTTCCCGTTGAGAGGATTCGCCCCCATTCTCTATGCTACAAGACCGACGCGACGCGCTTTTGGTCGAGCCGGGGTCCACTCAAACCGCAACCGAATAACCTAATTGGAGAAGATATATGAACAAGTCTGCTACTTCAGCCCTCGTCCTCGCTGGTGCCATGAGCGCCGCGCTGACGCTTGCAACCGCGCCTGTTTCGGCAGCAACCCCATCAGGTATGGAAAAATGTTACGGCGTATCGCTTGCCGGCGCGAATGATTGTGCAGCCGGTCCCGGTACCTCTTGCGCTGGAACATCGACCATCGACTATCAAGGCAATGCCTGGAAGCTGGTGCCTGCAGGTACTTGCACGTCCATTGATACGCCCCACGGTAAGGGCAGCCTCGACGAGATCGAACGCCCGTAAGCGCTGGCTGGATGAAAGGTGCCGGGTGCCCCTCCCGGTAGCGTCCCCAATGACCAATCATCCGGCATATCAGCCTGACCCGATCCTGGCCCGCGCCGGGGTCGGGTTGAAGGCTGACCACTACAAGACAATCCTTGAAACAAAGCCTGATATTGGCTGGTTCGAGGTTCACCCTGAAAATTATATGGGTGATGGCGGCAGCCCTCACGCTTATCTCAGCGCCATCAGACATAACTATCCTTTGTCGCTCCATGGTGTGGGGATGTCGCTCGGCGGTGTTGATCCCTTGGACAAGGATCACCTCGCACGCTTTGCTTTGCTTGTCGAACGCTATCAACCCGCTCTTGTTTCGGAACATCTCGCCTGGGCAACGCATCAGGGTGACTTTCTGAACGACCTTTTGCCTCTGCCGCTCACACAAGAAGCTCTCGACGTCATGGTCGAGCATGTCGATCAAATGCAGTCTGCCCTGAAACGCGAGGTGCTTGTGGAGAATCCGTCAACCTATTTAAGCTTTGAGAGTGAAGTGATGGAGGAAACGGAATTCCTTGTCGCGCTTGCAGACCATACGGGATGCGGACTGCTTCTCGATGTGAACAATGTATTTGTTTCCGCCAGCAACCATGGGTTTGACCCGGTTTCCTATATTGATGCCATCCCTGCTGACCTGATCGGTGAAGTGCATGTGGCGGGCCATGCAGTCGAAGAGATTAACGGCGCCGAGCTTCGCATTGATGATCATGGATCTGCTGTCGTCGATGACGTCTGGAATTTGTTTGGGCGTTTGATCGATCGTGTTGGGCCAAAACCCTCTCTTGTTGAATGGGATACCAATGTGCCCGCATGGGACATCCTAAAAGCAGAAGCTGACAAGGCAGACGCTCTGTTAAGGCAAGGCGATTTGGTATTGGGCAGGAGGCATGATGATGTTGTCCCTGCGTGATTTTCAGAATGCATTTGGATCTGCGGTGCGTGGGGCACCAGCGACGCCCGGCTCAATCTATGCCGCGGAGCCGATTCCGCTTGAACGCCGAATGGACGTTTATCGAAACAATGTTCATTCCAGTCTGATTGATGGCCTGGAACGGGCCTTTCCCGTTGTGTTGCAATTGGTTGGACAAGAGTTTTTTCGTGCGATGGCGCGGGAGTATTTACGGGGTCATATGCCGGACCGTGGCACGCTGGTCGGGTTCGGGGATGGGCTGCCGGATTTCCTGGATGCATTCCCACCGGTGTCATCATTGCCCTATCTGAGTGATGTGGCGCGGCTTGAATTGTTGTGGCTCCGCAGCTACCACGCGGCGGATGAAAATGCTCTCACCCCTGAAGAGCTGTCCACAGTTCCTCAGGAAGCACTGGCGGATCTGAAGTTCATTCTTCACCCAGCGCTTCAAACTCTGCGATCAGCCTATCCAGTTTTATCGATTTGGCGGGCGCATCAGCCGGGTCAAGATCCCGGATCGAACAATGTTGATCAAGAGGGTGAAGCGGTGCTTCTTCTCAGACCCAACCTCTCGGTAACCGTGCAGAAGGTGCAGGAGGGAGCCGTTGCGTTTGTCGATGCCCTTGGTTCTGACCAACCTTTTGGTGTTGCTGCGGCTGCTGCTCTGGACGTTCAAAGCGACTTTGATCTTACTGAAATTCTACATCTTCTTCTCAGTGGTGGCGGTTTTGCCCGTCTTATCCGCTCTTAACGCATGGATTGAAAAAATGAGCGAAACCCAGGTCAATGCTGGCCCCATCGGGCAAATTATCTCCTTGGTTGAATGGGCAGTCGGTCTCTTTGACCGTATTCCTTCTTTCGTCTTTGAACTCGCCATGAGGGTGAGTATTGCGATGGTGTTTTGGACATCTGCGCGGACAAAGGTTGAGGGGTTCCTCACCTTGAAACCGAGTACGTTCTTCCTCTTCGAATATGAATATGCTCTGCCGCTCATCCCGCACAATATTGCGGCTTACATGGCGACCTATGCCGAGCATTTTTTCCCCATTTTGATCGTGCTGGGATTTGCAACGCGCTTCGGAGCTGCAGCTTTGCTGGTAATGACTTTGGTTATCCAGATTTTTGTCTACCCGGGCGCTTGGGCTCTTCACCTGCTTTGGGCCAGCATCCTGATCTACCTTATGGCTCGGGGCGCTGGTGTGGTTTCGATTGACCATCTGATTAAACAGAAGTTCTCCTAAATCTCTCAGGGCATTGGATTCTTCGTCAATGCCCACTTCCCGCCGTTTTCGGCCATAATGGGTGTTCAGAGCTTCTTAAGGGCACCCGCTTAAACTGGCGTTTCAACAAAATCGGCTTGAAGCGGTAGAATTATGGCGGACGCCAATACAACAGACTCTCGGGCAGACCGTTTGGCTCAGGCTGAGGCGGCGATCAATGCTCTTAAAGGTGAATACACCCTACAGTTGCGTGCCGATGCTGACCAACTCGCCAAGATCTTTGCATCGGTGAATCCAAAATCCCCAGATGCAGCAATTCTAGAAGAATTGTTTGGTGTCGCGCATAACCTCAAAGGTCAGGCGGGATCATTCGGGTATGACCTTGTGACATCCATTGCGGCCTCACTCTGTGATTTTCTTCGGCGGCAGGAAGGTCGCCTCAGCGCGCATGATATCAAAATTGTAGGCCAGCACGTGCAGGTTTTGGTACGGGTTGTTGATAAGGGAATTGTTGGTGATGGCGGCGAGACGGGTCAGAAGATCGTTCAATCGCTGCGTGACCTGCACTCGAAACCCTAGATTTGCCCTAAGACGTTTGACGGAAGGCTAGGCGACTGACTGGTCGTCACCTTCGACCAAATCACTCAGCATGTCTTCAAGGAATGCTTCTTCGTCTTTGCTTGGCAGCTCGCTTGGCGTGTCTGATTGTGGCTCGGCTTCTAGGTCTTCTTGTTTCAGATTTTCTGGATCACTTACAGCAGAGCCAGCGGGGTTCATCACGATATTGATCTCGTGCACAAGGGCATCAATGCTGATCGGCTTGGAGACAAACCCATTCATGCCTGCCTGGAGGTAGGTGTCGCGTGTTCCGGCCATCGCATGGGCGGTGAGTGCAATAATAGGAATGTCATGCCATGGTTCGTCTGAACTTCGAATGACCTTCGTTGCTAGAATACCGTCCATTTCGGGCATCTGTATGTCCATAAGGATGAGGTCGAATTCGCCTTCGCGGAGTTCTTTGATAACTTCGACCCCGTTGGGGGCGATCGTCAAAGTGTGGTTCAGGCGCCCCATAATGGCGGTCATCAGTTTGGCATTAATAGGCTGGTCTTCGGCAACCAAAATGCGCCAGCTATCCGTCGCTTCTCCATTGGACGGAAGTTCGCGAGGCAGACTATTGATTGTGAGACAAGCTGCGTCTTCGTTTGGTCTGGCGAGTGGCAGAGAGATGGAAAATTTACTGCCTTTTCCGGGGGTGCTTTCAACTGAGATGTCGCCGTTCATGAGCCGCGCGAGTTCTCGGCAGATTGCCAGACCAAGTCCCGTGCCACCATGTGTTCTTGAAATTGAACTGTCCGCTTGAGAAAACCGTTCAAACAACCGAGCTTGTGCCTCTTGTGATATCCCAATGCCGGTATCTGTGACGTCAACCCTGATGAAGTTTCCGCCCTTGTCGGGATCTGGACCCACAAACACGCCTACGCTTCCTTGATCTGTGAATTTGATTGCGTTGCTGGTGAGGTTGAAAAGGATCTGGCGCAACCGTGTTGGATCACCCATGACGACCTCTGGGACATCCGGAGAAATGTCCGTCGTTAATTCCAATCCTCGATCACTTGCATTCGCCCGCATAACATCAGTCACAGCGGCCACGATGTCAGTGAGGCGTATCGGAACGGTTTCCAACTCAAGACCCTGAGCTTCGAGACGAGAGAGATCAAGGATGTCGTTTAGCAGAACGAGCAAACTCTCACCTGAGTCCTTGATCGCGGACGCGTGATCGCGCTGTTCCGTATCCAGATCACTATCGATCAAAAGCTCTGCCATCCCTAGAACACCATTCATGGGGGTGCGGAGCTCGTGACTTACCGTTGCAAGAAATTCTGACTTTGCTCTGTTAGCTTGCTCAGCGGCATCTTTCGCGGTGGAGAGTTCATGGGTGGATGATGCCAATTTGGCTCGTTCAGCCTCGAGTTCGCCTTTGGCATTCTGCAAGTCGGTGATGCGTTGTTGTAGTTCGACCCGGTTCGCTTCAAGGGCGGCTTCGGTCCGTTTGTCCTCAGTGATGTCACGTTCGATGCCGATGAAATTAATGACCTTTCCGTCAGTGCGAAAAACGGGTCGAACTTCCAATTGAGCCCAGAAGCGTTGGCCGTCTTTGGTCATATTGAGAACTTCTGTGTCAAACCCCTTATGGTCTCGGATATGCCGATCAAGTGCGGCGGTGGTGGAGGGTTCGCTCTCAGGTGCGCGCAGGAAATGGCCTGGCTTTCGGCCGATCACCTCTTTCAGCGAATATCCGGTCATTTTGGAGAAGCTTGGGTTTGCCCAGACCAGGTAGCCGTCTGCATTGGTTATGATCACGGAGTGATCAATTGCTTCTGCGACCAATCGGAAGCGTTCTGCCTCATCTCGCGCGCATTTCGATTGGGCAAACGCGTCTGCCAGTGTGTGTGCTGTGGTTGTGAGATTGCCATTGGACAATGAGGTGATCTCAGCCTCGCTCAGGTTTCCATTTTTGATCAGGAGCTGGTTCATTTCGCGTATGGGCGCGAGCAGGCTCTTTTTCCAATAGTGGATTAGAAAGCTTACGACTGCGAGCGCCAACGTGAAGCTCGCCGCGGCAATAATGGCAAAGAAGCGAGATGTTGTGATCGTGCCACCATGGCTGCCTGAGGTAAGGTGGTTTTCAACCATGTTGATAGCTGCGAGAGGTGCGAGGGTCAGCAGCAGGACAGCGGAAAAAGCGATGCCAGCGAACGCCAGCAACAGAGTGCGTGGCGCAAATTGCGCTTTTCTTGTTTCACCCATAGATAACCGCCACCATCGCATTTAGCTCAAACTGTCCTGAGACTAGGTAGCGCCTGTGAAATATCTCTTAAAACTGTCCTTGCAGCCTGTAATTATTTGGCCATGGGTATGCCAAGCCGCTCTGCTTTAGCATCTTGTTAACTTTGATGACTGGTTTTCAACAGCAGACGGAGTGTGAAGGTGCAAAAAGGCGCCCCAACAAGAGCGCCTTGATGCTTTAGAGGAGTTGAATGTCGGCCTATGCTGCTTCTGAATCAACCCTACCTTCGATTGAAGGTTGACCTGATGGCGATTGGTTAATTGCTATGGTCCGTGGCTTCATGGCTTCTGGAATTTCTCGCGCGAGATCTACATGCAGTAGTCCGTTTTCGAGCGCGGCGGCTTTTACCTCGACATAGTCGGCCAGTTCAAACTCGCGCTGAAAACTGCGCGTTGCGATGCCGCGATGCAGGTATTTTACCTGATCCTCGTCAACGGCGTCTTTTTTGCCTGTGATGGTGAGTTTGTTTTGCTGGGCTTCGATGGATATTTCATCCTCGCCGAAGCCGGCCACGGCCATGGTAATGCGATATGAGGCATCGCCTGTGCGCTCAATGTTGTAAGGCGGGTAGCCATTTCCAGTGTCGCTTGCAGCGGCATCAAGAAGTGACGCCATCCTGTCAAAACCTACTGTTGAGCGATAAAGAGGGGAAAAATCAAACGTACGCATATCAGCACATCCTTTCATAAGCGATGTTGTGGTCGGGCATCTCGTGCCCTCGCGGCTCCATTTTCAGTGGCAGCTCGCCAGTTCGTATTGGTCCGGAACCCGATCTGTGGCATTCCGGTCTAATTGACATAGGAGCTGATTTTCCAGCTTTCAACCCTCTGGCGGCTTGAAAAAAGGCACGATTGATGCTCTGAGGAGGGTGGTTAATATGTTGGCTCGCTCGCGTGTTTTTGGAGATCCACACAATGAATTTGGGGAATGTGTTGAGGAAACTGTGTGTGGTTCTGATGACAGCCGCTCTCACCGCGGCGATGACCATCGGTGCGTCCGCGAATGTCGAGGGCGACACGGTTTATTTGGGTGCCGCGATCTCACTGACGGGTAAATATTCGACCAATGGCGCTCACACCCGAAAGGGGTATGACCTGGCTGTGGAGCAGATCAACGCAGCTGGTGGGGTAACCGTTGACGGGAGGGCCTATAAACTCGGCATTATCTACTATGACGATGAGTCGACTCCGGCCCGCGGCGCCCAACTGGCGGAACGCCTCATCCAGCAAGATGGGGTGAAGTTCATCCTGGGGCCCTATTCATCAGGCCTTACCAGGGCCATGGCGCCCATTACGGAAAAGTACGGCATTCCCATGGTTGAGGCGAATGGCGCGTCGATCTCGCTTTTTCGGGAGGGCTACAAATACCTCTTCGCCGTGTTGTCGACGACGGAACAATATCTACAGGGGGCTGTTGCCCTTGCTGCAGAGACCGCTGGTGAAGGACAAACGCTGCGCCTCGGGTTGGCTATGGAAAATGATCCCTTCTCGCAGGATGTAAGGACCGGCGTTATTGCTGATGCTGAAAGATTGGGGATGCGCGTTGTCATCGACGACAAGCTGCCACCTGAGTTGAATGACATGTCGGCAACGCTTGCAAAGGTGCGGGCGCTTCGACCGGATCTTCTCGTTGTGTCGGGTCATGCGAAGGGTGCGGCGTTAGCAATTAGACAGATCGCCGATAGCCATATCGATGTTCCAATGCTTGCGCTGACCCATTGCGATGCGGCGCAGGTAATTGAGAAATTTGCAGAGAAGGCAGAATTTGCCCTCTGTGCTTCCCAGTGGGCACCTGGACTTGCTTACTCTGATGAATTGTTTGGTTCTGCCCGTGACTTTGCGGACTTGTTTGAGGCGACCTTCGACTATGCGCCACCCTATCAATCTGCAGAGTCAGCGGCGGCGGTAATGGTGTTTGCGGATGCATTTGAACGGGCGGGGTCTTTTGATCCGGCCGTTGTCCGCGATGCGCTCGCAGAAACGGATATGATGACGTTTTATGGCGGCATCAATTTTGATGATGCTGGGCGCAACATAGCTAAGCCTATGGTTCTCTTTCAGGTGCAGGACGGTGAATATAGGGTTGTCTATCCATCAGACGCATCGGAAGCTGAGCTGCGTCACCCAACGCCCCGATGGTCGGAGCGTTGATCGGTCCCCATGTTTGAAAATCTCCAGCTTCTTTTTGACTACCCGTCTCTTGGCGTGGATCTCGTTGCAAACGGCCTCATGATCGGGGCCATCTTCGCGCTTGCTGCATTTGGCATGGCCTTGGTCTGGGGTGTGCTTGGCATCATCAACATTGCTCAGGGCGAGTTTGTGATGCTGGGTGGGTTCGTTGCACTGACTGCTGCGGGGCTTGGAGTGCCACCGCTCCTGACTATTCCACTCGCTGCAATTGCATTGTTTATTCTCGGGTGGGGCCTCTATCGCCTCGTCATCTTTCGGGTGGTTGACCGAGACTTGTTTGTGTCACTTTTGGCGACATTCGGGCTGTCGATCATCCTTCAACAGCTTTCAAATGAGATTTTTGGGGCCGATGTTCGCACCCTGGAAACAGGTCTTGGAACGCTGGTTTTGTTTGACGGCCAGATCGTCCTGGCAGAAATTAAACTTGTGTCCTTCGTGACGGCTCTGACTGTCGGGTTGGTGCTCTGGGTGTTCCTGAAGAGAGCTCGTTTGGGACAGGCCATCCGCGCGACGGCGCAGAATGCTCGCGCGGCACGTATTCTCGGAATCGATACAGATAGGGTTTATGCTGCGACTTATGCGCTCAATGCTGCTTTGTGTGGTGCGGCGGGTAGCCTGGTCGTCATGGCCTGGACCATTCATCCCTATATTGGCCTTCCTTACACTGTGCGGTCGTTCTTGGTGGTGATCGTCGCAGGGCTAGGCAATATTGTCGCTGTGATCACAGCTGGGCTAGGCCTCGGCGCACTTGAAAACCTAGCAGGCTTTATTCTCGGCGCGGAATACCAGATAGCCTTTGTCTTCGTCCTTATGGTCATCCTCCTGGTCGGGCGAAATCTCTGGCTTCGGCGTAAGCGGGAGTATCTGAAGTGACGAAGGCGCAAAAATACTCTCTTATCGGCGGTGGTCTGTTTCTGTCACTGGTGGCCCCTTTTCTCCTGCCTCAACTTGCGACGCAACTCACGATGCTCTGGTTGATGGTTGTCTTCGCATTGACCTGGGATACGCTTGGCGGACAGATGGGCTACAACTCCTTTGGCAATATTCTGTTCTTCGGCATTGGCGCCTATGCATGTGCGGTGCTGCAACGTGATCTGGGCTTGGACTATTTTATTGGTCTTGCTGTTGGGCTCACTTTTGCGGCGGTCTTGTCGTCGCTTGTCGCCATCATTCTTGGATTTGGAATGCTGGGTTTGCGGGGTCACTATTTTGCGATTGGCACGCTCGGTCTGGGGATTGCAGCGGGGGAAATTGCAGGTGGTTGGGATTATGTAGGTGCAGGGTCAGGCATGGTGCCGCCTCTTTATCCGACCGATTTGGCGGGCCGCGAACTCTTCTTCTATTTTCTGATGTTTGCGTTGGCACTGGCAACGTTTTTTATCCTGCGGGCCCTCTACGCTACAAAGTTTGGTCTCGCTCTCAATGCTATTCGCGATGATGAAGACAAGGCAGAAGCGATGGGGCTGCAGACGACGCAGGTCAAATCTTTCGCCTGGGCGGTGTCCGCCCTGTTTTTGGGCATTGGCGGCGGGCTAGCAGGCAATCTGTTGGGGTTTATTGATCCTCGCGATGTGGCATTTGCGGGGGCTACGTTCGGGGTCTGGATGGTGTTGATGGCCATCTTGGGGGGGAAGGGTACCGTGTGGGGGCCGGTTATCGGTGCCGTTGTCTTTCACATCACGCAAGAGCTGTTCTGGACCTATTTGCTGGGTTGGCAGCGGGTCGCTCTCGGTCTTTTGATTGTGGCGATTGTTGTCTTCTTTCCGAATGGCATCTTGGGCACGTTGCGCGAACAGCGCCCGGAATGGTTTGGCGAGAAAGTGGAGGAGCGGGCATGAGTGCGCTCCTGAAGGTTGAGAATGTCACCAAGACTTTTGGGGGTGTGGTTGCGAACCGAAGCGTGTCTTTAGAGGTGCACAAAGGAGATATTGCCGGGCTCATTGGTCCAAATGGGTCTGGCAAGACGACGCTTTTCAATTCGATTGTGGGAGCGCATCCGATCGACTCCGGGTCTGTTAGGTTCGAGGGGAAGGAGATCTCCAGGTTGATAGTGCCGACCATTGCCCGACGCGGGCTTATCCGGACGTTTCAGCAGACCCGCATTTATGCAGAAATGAATTGCGTGGAGAATATGCGGATCAGTGCGCCGGATGCTCGAGGTTCCGTTCTGTCATTGCTGTCTGGTTTCTCAAATCAGGTCGATATTCGTGCAGCGGAGCTCCTTGACTTTGTTGGGCTTGCGTCGAAGCGTTTCTTGCGCGCAGGATCGCTCAGCTTTGGTCAGCAAAAGCTCTTGGAGTTTGCCATGGCGCTCATGAGTGAGCCGAAGCTTCTCTTGCTGGATGAGCCGACAGCGGGCGTGAACCCCACACTCATCAATGGACTCATTGACCGCCTGGTTCGGGCAAACAAAGAACTTGGTGTGACGCTTTTGGTGATTGAGCACAATATGCGGGTGATCATGAACCTGGCGGAACACATTACCTGTTTGGCTCATGGTGAGGTCTTAGCTCAAGGAAGCCCTCAGGAAGTGCGGGACAATCCAAGCGTTGTCGAAGCCTATTTGGGGGTAAGCGCATGAGCGACAATGAAACTCCATCCGTCAGTGGGTATGGTGACGGTACAACAGACACTGTGCTCTCCGTTGATGCGGTCTCGGAGGAGGCTCAGGCTCTCGGGTTGGAGGTTTCCAGCGATAGAATTCTGACGCTTGCTGGCGATAGGCCGCTTGTGCAGATCCAGGGGTTGAGCGCGGGCTATGGAAAAATGGAAATCCTCCATGAGGTAGATCTGGCTGTGGGAGCCGGTCAAAGTCTTTGCCTTGTGGGACCCAATGGGGCTGGAAAATCTACCATCCTTCATTCCATTTTTGGTTTCACCGATATTTTTAGCGGTCGCATCACAGTCGATGGGCTTGAGGTGACCAAGAGTAGTCCAAGCGAGCGGCTGCGCGATGCAGGGATTGCTTACATTTTGCAGGACAACTCGGTCTTTCCGGATATGAGTGTCGAAGAAAATCTCCTGATGGGTGGCTATTTGCTTCCCAATCCTTCTTTGGCGAAAGTGGCTGTGGAGCGTGTGTTTGAGCGCTATGACCGGCTCGCACAACGGCGCACTGACAAAGCTGGCGTGCTGTCAGGTGGTGAGCGCCGACTTCTCGAAATCAGTCGTGCGCTCATAATGGATCCCAAAGTGTTGCTCGTAGACGAACCCTCCATCGGCCTTGAGCCCCGCTACATTGATATGGTTTTTGAGATTTTGGGTGATCTTAAAGACCGGGACGGCAAAACCATCATCATGGTTGAACAGAATGCAAAGAAGGGGCTGGCCTTCGCAGATGTTGGCTATGTGCTCGTCTCGGGGCGGATTGCGATGGCAGATCAAGGGCCTGCGCTCTTGGACAATCCTGATGTGGGACGTCTGTTCCTCGGTGGATAGGCGATCTGTGCAGCCTATTTGCACGGTTGTATCATCGGCCCTTCTGATCTCCCAGAATTTTACGCCTAGACTAGGGCAGGCCCCGATTTTTCGGGGCCTTTCTTTATGAGCGCCAGGTGAACAGCACCTAAACCTTAGATGAATCTTCCTCCCAGACTTGGTTCAGCGCTGATCTGCAGAATGGGCTTCACCGTTTGGTTCTGTTCTTACTGTTCTGGAGAAGTCACATGAAAAAGTTTCTTGTTATTGCTAGCCTTACAGCCCCCCTCCTCCTTGCCGCCCCGGCTCAGGCCGACGAGCCAGCTCGACAGGTTTCATTTGAAGATGTTCTGCGTCAGCTCGTGCTCACACATACAGATGTGTCTACCCGTTCACGCGACGGTCACCAGCGTCAGGATCGTGGATGGCAGAATGAGCGCCGGATTATTCCGATTGCCCGCCTTGTTCGTCAGATTCAGCGGGAAACTGGTGGTCGGGTAACGTCGGTTCGGTTGAAGCGAAATGGCCGTGTCTATGCAATTGAAGGTGTTGGCCGCGGCGGTCGCTATGTTACTGCGAAAGCCAATGCTCGTACCGGTGAGGTTTTTGATGTTCAGCGGGTCCGCGGTGGTGGATATGCGGCCACGAACGGAAAGCCCATTCCGCGAATTCTGCGCGGGTTGCGTAACCGCGGCTATAGTGGCTTTGATCGGGTTGTTCGTGATGGTCGGACTTATAATGTTCGGGGCCTGAACAGCCGTGGTAATCCTGTTCGGATTGTAACGAATGCTCGTAATGGTCGGGTTCTGTCGGTCCATCAGGCCCGTCGCTACAATGGCCCAAACCATCAGCGTCATTAGGTTCGTGGGTTTGACCACTGGCGGTCTGGTCTGCGTCAGCAGCGGTACCCGACTTTCGGTCAGGCATCACTCCATGACGGTTACTGCCAGTTTGGTGCCCGTGACCGTCGCAGAGGAGATGTGACACTCAATGTCTGTGTCTGCACCGGACGGATCCTCCACACCGCATATTGGTGAGAGATTTAGCCCAACAGAAAACCCCGCTCAAATGAGCGGGGTTTTTTTACGTTTAGCTGACAAGAACGTGTCGGTCATCGGTGATGGATACCTCGAGTCCTGGTGACAGAGAAAGGTCTTTTCCGTTTGTGACCTTCCCGGTTTTTATATCAAACCGGTATCCATGCCACGGGCAGGTTATGCAGCCCTCCTTGTCGACAGGCACATCAGACAGTGGGGCCAGCATGTGAGGGCATTCCGCGCTGTAGGCGTAGATTTCTCCATCAATCTGAACGATGTTGACGGCTTTTCCGGCAAGTTCAATCGTCAGGGGAAGCTTTGACGTGAGTTCTTTGGCGTCACCCAGGTCAATCTGGGATTCGTTGGCGTTCTTTGCGGATGCCGCTCGAGCGTCCAATGCAGTCTGGCGCTCAACCATCATGCGCTCATCTTCGTCCCAAAGGGTTTCATATAGCCCCAACATCAGACTGCCGAGCTTCGCCGCGCCGTCATCGTCAACATGTGGGATGTGAAACTCGACCTCAATCCGTGTCTTGCGTTCATCTGCTTTTGCGAAATACGTCCAAATCTCCATGCCGGGCAGGCCGCCTTCTAGTGTCCGGGACACATATCGGCTGTTTGGCCGATCAACGACAAGTTCGATTAGGGTTTCGGGGCTTGTTTCCTCTGGTATGCCTTTTGTGCGCGCGCGCCACCCCCATTGGCCGGCGTCTTCCAGTTTAAGTGATGAAAAGCTTGAATTGTGGAGGTGAGGGAGGTGCTCCCAATCCAGAACGTTTTCCCAGGCGCGGGCGAGGCTGGCGCCGATTACACGGTCATATACGGCAGCAACCTTCATCGGCAGGTTGTTGGGATTGTGGTCTTGCGCGTTTGGCTGAATAGGTCCTGCTGTCGTCATCTTAAGGCCTCATGGTGGTGAGGTAGGGGCCAAGAGTGAGCTCGCGGACGTTTTGGACCCATCCCAGCCATTCGACGAGGCGTGGCCGTGTTTCCCGTGGGTCGATGAGCTCGTGGACGGAGAAGCCTTCCGCCCGTGGGAAAGGGGATTGAGAAGCAGCAAGCTTTTCTTCCAGCTCGGCTCTCAGGGCGTCTGGATCTGCTGCTTCGGCGATCTGACGGGCGAAGGCCACGGCGACACCGCCTTCAACGGGAAGGGCGCCGGTCGCCGCTGAGGGCCAGGAGAGAACAAAACCGTCCGGCGCAAAATGGGCAGCACCGGCGACGCCGAAGACTTTGTGAACGATGACAGATGCCCAGGGGACCCGGCTTTGCATCACTGCGGCGATTGCTTCTGTGCCGTACCTTATTGTCCCGGCTTTTTCTGAGGCGGACCCAATCATGAAGCCGGGCTCATCCACAAATGAGAGCACGGGCAGATTGAAGGTGTTGCACATGTCCACAAAGCGCCGAAGCTTTTGTGCCGCTTCTGCTGTCATGGCACCGGCGTAGTACATGCAGTCATTTCCGATCACTCCAACCGCATGACCGTTCAGCCGTGCAAGGCCGGTAATGAGGGATGGGCCATATTTCTTTGTCATTTCAAAGAAACTGCCCTCATCGACAATGGCTTTGAGGATCTTGCGCATTTGGAACGGTTTGCGCCGGTCGCGTGGCACAATGTCTATCAGGCTCTCTTCCATCCGCTCCGCATCATCATGCGGATTGATGTAAGGCGGTAGTTGCCAGACATTGTCGGGCATGTAGGAGAGGAAGGTCGCGATTTCGTTGAGGGCTGCTTCCTCGTCTTTTGCCACATTGTCCACGACGCCACTTTTTGTGTGCACGTCCGGGCCGCCAAGTTCTTCCTTGGTTAGATCTTCATTGAGGGCGCGTTTCACCACCTGTGGACCGGCAATCAAGACTTGTGCGTTGCGGGTCATCACCGTGAAGTGTGCCCCAACAAGCCTGGCGGCTGGCATGCCAGCAACGGGGCCTAGTGCTGCGGTTGCAACAGGAACAGTGCCTATGACTTGCGCGACAGACCGAAACCTGGACCTGGAAAAAACCGGATCGCCGACAGGGCGGGAGGGCTTGTTTCCGCCTGAGCCTGCGACGGAACCGCCGCCGCCTTCATGTAGGCGGATCAGGGGTATATTGTAGTCAATGGCGACGTCTTCTGCGTAGACGCTTTTTCGCAGGCCTGCCGGATTTGGCGATCCGCCTTTGAGTGTGAAATCTTCACCGCCAATGATGACACGGCGCCCGTTTACTTTGGCAAAGCCTAGGACGTAGTTGGCGGGCTGGAGGTTCTTCAGGCTGCCATCGTCGTTGAATTCAGGAACACCAGCACCTTCGCCCAGCTCCTTGAAGCTGTCTTTATCTGCCAGGTGGGAGATGCGTTCACGGATGGTTAGGCGGCCCTTGTCATGCTGGCGTTTGACACCCTCAGGGCCTCCCTGCTGCTTAGCAAACCCGCGACGGGCCTTGATTTCCTCGGCTTCTTTTTCCCAACTCATGGGTGGGTTCTTCCTTCCTGAGATTCCTTCGACCTACTAGAGTGGCAAACCCTAACTGAAATCAGCCAAAAATCTATGGGCAGGGGCCTTGAGGCTGGCCTTTCCGGCATCAATAAGAAATGATCGTGTATGACCATTGAAGATTTATCCCCGCAAGAGCTCCTGTCTGCTCTGGCGACCTACCTTGAAAAAGAGGTTTCTGGTGCGCTACCGATTGGTGCTGTCCTGAAATTTGAGTATCCAGACGGTGGATGCCTGGTCATTGATGGGACAGGGAGCGCCAATCGGATTTCGCAGAAAGCCGAAGATGCTGATTGTGTCGTGTCTCTTCCACTAGAGACCCATGCTCAAATGCTTCGGTTTGAGCTTGATCAGACAACTGCATTCCGGGAGGGACGCATGCGCATTAAGGGGAATATTGCCGTGGCGCTAAAACTGCGACCGTTGGTCTCAACCGCCTTTCGTATTCCGGGGGAGGACGCTTAATGGGGGTTTTTGTTGAGACACCAGATCTTCCCTCTCCGCCGGGGGGTGTCCCTGGCTGGTTCGTCTGTCCCGATGGATCTCGCATGCGGACAATGGTGTGGTCACCTGATCATGCGTCTGCGCCTTGTCGGGGGACAATAGTTCTTGCGAGCGGACGGACGGAATTCATCGAAAAATATTTCGAAGTCATTGCGTTGTTCCTCGAACGGGGTTTTGCTGTCGCCACATTTGACTGGCGCGGTCAGGGATTGTCAGAACGCATGTTAGATGATCCCCGCAAGGGACATGTGGATCAGTTCTCGACTTTTGATACGGACTTTATCGCGTTTATGAAGGAGGTCGTGGAACCTCTCATGCCTGAACCTTATTTCGGCGTTGGGCATTCTATGGGCGGCAATCTGATGCTTAGAGCAGGACATAACCTCCCTAACAGGTTTGCCGGGATTGTGCTCAGCGCGCCAATGTTGGGACTAAATGTTGGTAGTCCCTTTCAAGAAAAAGTGACCCGGTGGCTTGTGTCCTTTCTAAATCTGCTCGGGAAGCATGCCAGCTTTGCGCCGGGAAGTGGGCCTACCGCGGTGGACGAAGAAGCATTTGAGGAGAATGTTGTCACGTCCGACCCGGTGCGGCATGCCCGACAACAGTCTGTCGTTTCAAAAACACCTAGTCTTGGCTTGGGCGGTCCGACAGTCGGATGGGTCCATCAGGCGTTTAAGTCGGTCGATGAAGTTGCCGATCCAGCCTATCTCGCGAAAATTACGACGCCTGTGCTGCTGTTTGAGGCCGGGGCAGACAAATTGGTCCGGGGTGGGTCCATACGGCAAATTGCTGATGGATTGCCAAAGGGAGAATATGTGCTGGTCGAAGGTGCGGAGCACGAGATCCTGATGGAGCAAGACCAATATCAGCAGGTGTTCTGGACTGCATTTGACGCGTTCACAAATCGGGTATTGGCGCCCGGAGTTGAGAACAAATCAGGTCACGCGTGAGAGAATGTTGAGTGCTTCAGCATGTACGCGCTTGTCCCCGGCAGCGATGATGCGTCCACCATTTTGAGCATCCCCGCCTTGCCAATTGGTGACAATACCGCCAGCACCCTCCACGATGGGGATGAGGGCCTGGATGTCATAGGGCTGCATAGAGGCTTCAATGACCAGGTCGGCATGCCCGGCTGCAATAAGGCAGTAGAAATAGCAATCTGTGCCATAGCGGGTGAGGCGCGCTTTTGAGCTCACGTTGGAGAATGCCTCCAGCTCAGCAGCGTCTGTAAACATCGCTGGATCTGTGCAACCAAGAATGGCTTCGGAGAGACCCGAGCGGGTTCTTGCGGACAGTTTTTTTCGTTGTCCTTCGCGACTGAACTCCGCGTGTCCTGGCCGTCCTACAAACTGCTCCCCGGTATAAGGTTGGTCCATAACGCCCACTGCTGGGTATTCGCCATCATTGAGGGCAATCAGAGTTCCCCACAAAGGCACGCCTGATATGAAGCTCCGGGTGCCATCGATCGGGTCTAGGACCCACTTGAATTGTGACGTGCCAGATTTTTCGCCATATTCTTCGCCGAGAATGCCATGATCGGGGTAGTGCTGTTCGATAAGTGCCCGGATTGCCGTTTCCGCATCGCGATCGGCGATGGTCACCGGATCAAACGCGTTCCCGTCCAGCTTGTTATCGACGCTCATGTCTGAGCGGAAATGTTTGAGCGTGACCTCAGCCGCCGCCGCCGCAAGGGTGCAGGCAAAGTCAGCGAGCGCGATCGCCTCTTCTTCGGTCAGAGTGCTAGGTGCGTTGGTCATGGGTGATCCTCTGCAAACAGGTGATCATGACTTACGCCAGGCTTGAGGGCAGGGCAAGCGCGCAGCTTAACCTGCGGCGCGCTCTGCCTTTTTCCGTTCGTTGGGATCAAGATGGCGCTTGCGAATGCGGATCGATTCCGGTGTGACCTCGACGAGCTCGTCTGTGTCGATATAGGCAATGGCTTGTTCGAGGGTGAGGCGGCGTGGGGTGGTGAGTTTTACTGACTCGTCTTTGCCGGAGGCCCGCATGTTTGTGAGCTGCTTCGCCTTCAGTGGGTTGACGATCAGATCGTCTGGCCGCGCATTTTCGCCGATCACCATGCCTTCATAGACTTTTTCGCCCGACGTGATGAAGAGGAAGCCTCGGTCTTCCAGGTTCCAGAGCGCGAAGGGAACGGCATCGCCGACGCCATTTGAGACAAGCACCCCATTGCGTCGTCCTTCAACAGGGCCGCGATAGTCACCATATTCTTTGAAGACACGGTACATGATGCCCGTGCCGCGGGTGTCGGTCAGGAATTCACCGTGATAGCCGATGAGACCGCGGGACGGCGCATCAAACAGAATGCGTGTCTTGCCACCCCCGGTCGGGCGCATGTCGGTCATCTCGCCCTTCCGCTCAGCGAGTTTCTCAATCACGACGCCCGCATAATCGTCGTCTACATCGACGGTGACCTCTTCGATGGGTTCCTGGCGTTTGCCGTTCGGCCCTTCGCGGAAAATAACCTGTGGACGGCTGATGGAAAGTTCATAGCCCTCTCGGCGCATGGTCTCGATCAAAACGCCGAGCTGAAGCTCGCCGCGTCCGGCGACATCAAAGGCGTCTTTGGAATCTGTGTCGCGCACCTCGATGGCGACATTGCCTTCAGCTTCTGACATCAGGCGTTCACGGATAACCCGCGACTGGACTTTTGATCCTTCGCGGCCTGCAAGCGGGCTGTCATTGATGCCGAAGAGTACGGACAGGGTTGGTGGGTCGATTGGCAGTGCATTGAGTGGCACAGTCATGGCGGGATCGGCAATCGTGTCGGCGACAGTCGCTTCTTCCATGCCAGAGATCGCGACAATGTCGCCTGCTCTTGCTTCCTCTACAGGCTCACGGTTGAGTCCGCGCACGGCGAGGACCCGTGTGATGCGGCCCTTCTCAACAATGCCAGAGCCATTGCGCAGCGCATAAACTGGCATGTTCGGCCGGGCAACGCCCTTTTCAATTCGGCCCGTCAGAATACGGCCAAGATAGGGGTCCTTTTGGATAGTCGTGACCAGCATTGCGAAGGGTTCGTCGGCTGAGCCGTCAGAGAGGGCAGTCGGCTGTTGCACATGGGTCAGAATTTTGCGGAACAAAGGCAGCAAACCCTGGTCCTTCGCATCAGTGGCATCCAAATCTTCGGTGGCCCAGCCCTGCTTGGCAGAGGCGTAAATGATGGGGAAGTCGAGCTGCTCGTCAGAGGCATCAAGAGCTGCAAAGAGATCAAAAATTTCGTCATGAACCCAATCCGGGCGAGCATCAGGCTTGTCAGCCTTGTTAATCACCACCAGAGGCTTTAGGCCGAGGGCGAGAGCTTTGGAAAGGACGAATTTTGTCTGAGGCATTGGGCCTTCAGCGGCATCGACCAACAGAACAACGCCGTCCACCATCGAGAGAATACGTTCGACTTCGCCTCCAAAATCGGCGTGACCGGGTGTGTCGACGATGTTGATGCGGGTTCCGTCTCCGCCCTCTGGTGGTGTCCATGCAACGCTGGTTGTTTTGGCGAGGATCGTGATACCACGCTCCCGCTCCAGATCGTTGGAATCCATAACCCGTTCGGCAACGTCCTGGTTGGCCCGAAAAGCCCCTGATTGTTTGAGAAGTTCGTCGACAAGGGTGGTTTTCCCGTGGTCAACGTGGGCGATGATGGCGATATTACGAAGCGGCATGGCGGTCCTGTCAGGGCTGGTAACTGCCCAAAAGAAGCAGCCCGCGGGCCATTTGAGGCTCACGGGCTGTCGGTCACATTTGCCGCCTTATACGCTTCCTCCCGGCTCTGCTCAAGTGCAATGGGGCCTCAAGCGCATTAAGGCTGGAATGAAAGCTCTGGCTAGTCTTTGTGAGCTTCTACTTCGATCATGAGTTCGATGGTTTCGCCAATCACAGGTGCGGCATAGGCCATGCCGAAATCGGTACGGTTAATTTCCCCGGTGGCGGAGAATCCAGCCACGATTTTGCTCGGATCGAACGGGTGAGGTCCTTCTTGATTGAATGTCACGTCCAGGGTTACTGGCTTGGTGACGCCTAAAAGTGTCAAGTCTCCGGTCAGTTTTCCGGTCTTCTCACCTGTCACCTCCACAGCGGTCGACGTGAAGGTCATGGTCGGAAACTCCTCCACATTAAGGAAGTCTGGTTTGCGGAGGTGCTCGTCGCGGGCTTGGTTGGCGGAGTCCACACTGGCAGTATTGATGGTGACCGAAACGTTGCTCGCGGTTGGATCTGCTTCGTCAAACTCAAGAGTGCCGGAGATTTCCTTAAATTGGCCCACTGTGTGCGAAAACCCAAGATGGGAAACTCTGAAGGCCGCATGGGCGTGGGCTTCGTCGATTGTATAGCTTGCGGCCAGGGCTGCCATTGGGGCTGCCGTGAGTGCCGCGCCGAATGCCGCGGCGGCGAGTGGTAATTTCATTTTCCTGCTCTCCCTATGTGAACTCATAGTGACTGTAACATTGTGGCTCAATATTGCGATCACAAGGCTGCGAGACACCTCTTAGCGGGTAGCGTGGGCGGGCATCGATTTTTCATGTTTTTGCCTCAATCTCCCTGTTCTTTATGGAAAGATTTGACAGAAATTGTCGACTACAGGCTTCCCAGGAGAAATTCATTGCGTAGGCGCGGCAGGCGTCGGGATCCGCATCCAGAGCTGCGAGGCACGCCGTTTTCAGGTCGTTGTCAAGGCGGCCAACGGGCGCGTCACTAATGACGTCGAGTGGGCCCTGGACCGGGTAGGCTGCTACTGGTGTACCACTGGCGAGTGCTTCAATGAGAACAAGCCCGAACGTGTCGGTTTTGCTGGGAAACACAAAACAATCTGCGTCGGCATAGGCCTCAGCCAGTTCCTTGCCGAACAGGGCGCCTAGAAACTCCGCGCTTTGATACTTTTTCTTCAAAAGGTCGAGACGAGGACCCTCCCCTATTACCGTCTTTGTTCCCGGCAAATCCAACTCGAGGAAGGCATCAATATTCTTTTCGACTGCAATGCGCCCGACATAGAGCCAGTGTGGCTCTCTATCTGTGGTTTCCTCTTTTGACTCGAGCCTAGGTTTGAACAGATCGGTATCGACACCTCTTGACCAGAGCCGAAGATTTTTGAAGCCGCGTGCTTCAAGCTCGCTGATTAAAAGCGGTGTTGCTGCCATAACTGCGCTGGCGGGCGCATGAAAACGCCTGACAAGTGCATAGGTCCACCGTTTCGGCACCCGAAAACGGGCATGCAGATATTCTGGGAACCGCGTGTGAAAAGAAGTTGTAAAAGACCGCCCGGTTTTCAGGCAATACCGTCTTGCGGCGAGGCCCAGGGGTCCCTCTGTCGCGATGTGAATAGCGTCTGGTCTGAAGTTCTCCAGAAGCTCTGCAACCCGGCGTTTTGCCCCCAGAGCAATGCGGATTTCCTTGTAGGTGGGGAGCGGTATTGTTCGGAACATATCCGGTGTGATGTACATGACTTTATGACCAAAACCTTCAAGCTCCTCCCCAAGCTGCTTGAGCGTGCGAACGACCCCGTTCACCTGGGGTGGGGCGGCGTCGGTGACAATCGCGATGCGGAGTGTTTCAGGAGCGTTCTGCACCACCTGAGCAGTGATTTGTGTCATGGGAATTCCATTCGATGGACTTTGACGCAATGATCCGTGACGTGGTTCACACAGCTTTTTCTGACGGATTTTCCGCATTCGTCGACGGTTTAGAGAGAGCTGGTAGGGCAGCTTCGCCGTCCTCCCAAGAGAAATTGTGCCAACTCATGATGGTGAGTTGACCGGCCATGTTTTCTGCGAGGGCGGTGCAACTTTCGACCCAATCCCCGTCATTACAGTAGAGGATGCCGTCTATGTCGCGCATCTCGGCATGGTGGATGTGACCACAGACCACACCATCGACGCCCCGTTCCCGCGCAGCCCGCGCCACAGCTGTTTCAAAGCTTGAAATATACTCAACGGCATTCTTTACTTTTTGCTTCAGATAGGAGGACAGGGACCAATAAGACATGCCCAATAGGCGGCGGGTATTGTGCAGCCAATTGTTGAGTGCAAGCGCGACCCCATAGGCTCGGTCTCCCAGGTGGGCCAGCCAGCTTGCGTAGCGGACCACGCTGTCAAACTGGTCGCCGTGGAGGACGAGAAAGTCTCTGCCGTCGGCTGTTCGGTGAATAACTTCATCGCTGATGTCGATGCCCGCAAAGTCAAGGCCTATATAGGCTCTCAGGGCTTCATCGTGATTCCCAGGAACATAGATGACGTTGGTGCCATGTCGCACTTTGTGGAGGATTTCCTGAACCACGGCATTGTGGCTTTCGTGCCAAAACCAGGATCGCTTGATGCGCCATCCGTCGATGATATCACCCACCAAATAGATAGTCTGAGCCTCATTGTTCCGCAGAAAATCCAGCAACAAATCTGCTTTGCAGCCGGGGGTGCCCAGGTGAATATCGGATAGGAAAAGAGTACGGTGATGATTTGGATAAGCGGGGCGGGGCGTTTTCATGATCCTGTCGAACGGCGTCTGTCGGCGACGGGGGGAAATTTTTTTGGCGGCGGGTTGACGCTCTTGCGACGTTGTTGTCCGATCTCTTGGAAATCCAAGCAGGTTGGGTGTTGACCCAGGCCGCTTTTGTCCTTTGTCTTTTTGAAGGTCGGATTCGATATATGTCATGCCGCCGTCACACTTTCCAAATTATTAGAAACATGCGCCCGCCTCATTTGATTTGTGCCGAATCGCGAGGAGGCTCTGTTCGACAGGCGGAGAATCTGTCTGCCCCGTGACCGTTTGATGTCAAAACGGTTAGACATTTGTGTAGGCTTAACTCAGAGGACGAATGATGAGTGGCAGAAAACGTATTGATATCATCGTGAATCCTGCTGCTGGATCCAGAAACGATGGGCTTTTTGATGGCGCTGTGAGGCAGCTTCATGACAAAGGGGCTTTCGTCAGATGTTTCGAGACAGTGGGGCCTGGGCACGCGACCGAACTTGCAGCCAAATGCGCGCAGGAAGCTTACACAGATGTTATTGTTGCTGCGGGTGGCGATGGCACGATCAACGAAGTGGCGCGTGGGCTTCTCGGTCACCCGACTCCCCTTGGGGTGCTGCCGCTCGGAACGGCAAATGTGCTTGCAATTGAGTTGGGCCAAAAACTTCGGGCGCGATCGGTCGCCGACACGCTTCTCCATGGTGACGCAAAGCTTATCGGCACCGGCTTGGTTAACGGAGACCTGTTCCTGCTCATGGTAGGCGCAGGTTTTGATGGCGAAGTTGTGGGCGCAATTAAGCCGTCAATGAAGCGGTGCGTTGGCAAATTTGCCTTTGTCTTGGAAGGGCTGAAGGCACTTCTCAAAGGCCCAGAATACCCAATCTCAGTTGTGGTTGATGGTGAGCCACAAGACGCCGCATGGGTTGTTGTGACGAATGCTCGACACTATGCAGGACCTTTCGTTCTGGCGCCGACCGCTGATATTGCGGATCCGCATCTTCAAGCATTCATTTTTCAGAAGCATTCCCGCCTGGCATTCGCGGGATATTTCCTGGGT
>TARA_R110002110_G_scaffold4984_2_pt1 | contig 36851 bp, 38 predicted proteins | sample TARA_R110002110 | Tara Oceans TARA_R110002110 (sample SAMEA4397330) | marine metagenome | biome: Polar Biome; feature: [SRF] surface water layer (ENVO:00010504); material: water (ENVO:00002006), including particulate matter (ENVO:01000060) such as... | depth 5 m | reverse complement strand
GAAACATCGAGCACGTAGACAAAGGAAGCGAAGTACCATGCCTGATAGACCGTCTGATACACCTGCAAGCATATTGCTAATCGACGACCACCCTCTGCTGCGTCAAGGTATCAAACAACTCATCGAGATGGAGAGTGACATGGTTGTGGCTGGCGAGGCCAGTAACGCGACAGACGGAATTCAGCTGGCGACCGAGCTTGAACCAGACCTCATCCTGATGGATCTCAATATGCCGGAAGTTAGCGGCATTGATGCCCTGAAAAAACTGCGGGAACTGAACGTAAGCTCACGTATTGTGATGTTCACTGTTTCTGACCAGGAAGACGACGTAGTTGCCGCTCTGCGCGCCGGCGCTGACGGCTATCTGCTGAAAGATATGGAACCGGAAGACATGATCGCCCAGCTACACCAGGCAGCGGTGGGCAAGATGGTTATCAGTGAACGGCTGACCACGTTACTTGCAGAGGCGCTGCGTTCCAACAAGCCGCAGCAGACATCACGACCGGATTTCGACAGCCTGACACCGCGGGAAAAAGACATCCTCCGGCTTATCGCAGAAGGCCTTTCCAACAAAATGATCGGTCGCAAGCTGGATATCAGCGACGGCACGGTAAAAGTGCACGTAAAACACCTGCTTAAAAAGCTCAGCCTGCGCTCCCGTGTAGAAGTCGCCGTGTGGGCGGTGGAAGAAGGTCTGCACAAGGGCTGAGCTATATCAAATCAAGTACCGCCGGTTTTGATTACTCTGGGCAGACCGAATTCACTGCCCGGAGTTGATTATGGCCCTGCCCCTGCCTGCCACTTTCCCACTGCTCACCAATCCCCTGATCACTGATTCTCTTGCGCTGCTTTCTGAGTACTTGCCCTCGCCGTTTCCTTTACTCGGGGTGATCGACCGCTCCATTCCGATTCCGATAAAACAGCTCGTTGCAGAAGCGCCCCTCAACCGGATCTTTGCTGAGGCCATTGCCGATGGCGAGTTTGACGATTTTGAGGGCCGCCGTATCCGGCTGGAAGTGAACGGTGGTCATCCCGGCATCACTTTCGGTTTTTGGGCAGGCCGGCTCCGGGTCCTGGAAGGCTCCGGCGAGGCCACCATTCGAGGTTCCTTATCTGCCTTCAAAACCCTCTCCGCACGCCAACAAGACCCCGACCAGCTCTTTTTCCAGCGACGCCTGATGATTGAAGGAGATACCGAGCTGGGACTTGCCTTGAAAAATCTTCTGGACAGCCTGGAGTGGGACCTTAATATCCGTCAATTGCTTTTCTTCTGAAGCCTTATGCTGCCGGCGCCAAATCAAATCCACTGAAAACCTGGTGACTTATGGATTTACCGAATCCGATGTTTGGCCCGCCGAAACAAGGCGGCGCAACCGACCCATAACGTCCAGGTTATTTGTCTCCATTGACTCCAGGGCTTTCAATGCATCGTCTGAGCGACCCTCATGGTGAGCACGCACAGCATCTTTGGCATAAACATGCACCAGTCGATGGGGCTCTTCAATAGCCCGAAAATTCATCTGGCCCGCATACTGTTGATTGCCGTCACCCTGATAATACCATTGCCCCAAACGGCACTCTGCTTCGCCAGGCAGGCTATCTGCTGTCCTACCGGAAAGTCCCGCCAGAATCTGGTACACCGTTAGCTTGATTTCCAGCTCTTCCAGATTGGCCAATTCGATTTCAGACAGCAAAGCCGCGTTGCCCAATGCTTCCGAGGACGTACTGGCGAGATCAATCAGTGTAAGCAGCCGGTCTCGTGCCCCTTCTGCCTCTGTGGCCAGCTTTTCCATTTCCTCGCTGTTGCAACGACTGGTCCCCGCAACGGTTTCTGTTTGCGCCCGAATACGAGCGATTGCGCCTTCAATTTCCTTGGTGGCCTCCCCCGCGCGAAATGCGAGACTTCGAACCTCTGTTGCCACAACACTGAAACCGCGACCGTGTTCACCGGCACGCGCCGCCTCAATGCTGGCGTTCAGTGCCAACAACGACGTCTGATCCGAAACGCCATTTATCACGTCTACCAACGTCGTTATGCTGCCGGTTTCCGATTCCAGAGATTCCATTTCCTGTGCCGAGCTGGCCGCACTTTCCCGGGCGCCCCCCAGCCTTTGCACGAGCGACACCATTCTGTCCCTTACTTGTCCAGATTCATCCCACGTTCTCAGCGCTTCATTGCGGCGCGAGCCCAGAAGCAGCGAAAGCTCACCAAAAGACCCTTTGAGCTCACTTAAGGAGTTGCCAAACTGGCCAAGCCCCGACATCAATCGTCGACCAAGTTCCTGCTGAGCCGTCACTTCTTGCAGCGCTCTGGTTTCGGCTTCGAGCCGGGCCTCGATAAGGCGCCTGTCTTCGCTGAGCTTTGCCGCACCCTCCTTGGCCGCAGACAACTCTTGCTCAAGCACTTCAACCTGTTGTTTGTACCGCCAAAAAAACATACTGCAACTCCATCAGCCAGTTAGATTCATATTATATGCATCTTATAAGGCGAGAGGTGTACGGAAATGTAACGATGCTCTACACATAAGATTGCAGCTTTACATCTGATGTCTACTAGACAGCAAGATTATAACCGCACCCCGAAAACGTTAAAATTCGATTCCAACTCCTCCCGAACCAATCGAGGCCATGGTCGGATCAGTAACCGCCTTTCTTGCCGGTACCAGCAAAGGCAAAATCCCACTCAACATCAAACGGAATCCACCATTGTCCTACACCAGTTTCTTTATCCTGATGACGATAAAAGCCCTGATAGGGAGGCGGGTTAATGTGATAAACCACATGGTATTTACCTGGGCCGTCGAGCTTGATGTTAGCACCGTAGTGCGGGCCATCAGAGGCCATCATGGGCATAAAAGCACCGACTTTTGACCAATCAGAACCCTCTTTGGTCAGAGCAAAGGCGATCCCCAGGTAAGGAACCCAAGCGTCGGCACCAAAACCGTTATCGTTACCGGGCAGCTCAGCGATATCGGCCTCAAGGTGGATATCCTTGTTGCCCATACCTGGCAGTTCCGGTGTCATCATGACCGGTTGCAGATACACCGCACCGATTTTCATACCGTGCTTTTCTAAGGGCTCCCCAATCGTCACCTCACCGGCAACAGCATGGCCGGCAAGTACCATACTGCCAGCCATCATGGCAGTAGCAGCGAGTGCGCGAGTGTTTTTCTTCATACTCTTTCTCCATTTTATGACGGTTTTATACCTTTTCAATCTGAGGCTTGCCCCAGGCAGGACATAAACATCAGCGACGCCAGATACAACCAGCGCATTCCGGACAAGCACCACTCCGTTATATTTTCAGCTATTCAGTTGACAACAAATCTCAGAGCACCGCCAGCCACCAGGCGGCGGCCATGGCGCTGCTGCCAGCCGCACTCGGCATCAGGGCCAGCCAGCGGTCACGATCAACACCCAGCCCCTCGAGAATTCGCCAGGCCAGCCAAATACTCCAGAGCCATCCGAAAAGAATCATCGCGACTTTCACATCGTCCACTTGGGCGGTGGTCATACCCAGGCGAATAAAGGGAGTGAACAGCTCGGTTGCAAGCCCAATCATCAGCGCCATCAGCGCCACGGGGGCCTGGCTGTAGCCAATCTGAACGAATGCCTGAAACAGGCTTGCGGTACTGCCCTGCAACCGGGCCAGACCGGCACTCGCCAGAGATGCAACACTCAGCACCAGAGCAGACAACGCCATGACCGTCATCATGGTGCCGGTGATCAAGAAGAAATCGAGCCAGCGGAATACTTCCCGGCGATCCGGATGCACACTCATCAGCCAGGACGGCCCCGGCTCACCAATCCAGTACTGGCCTCGCTCAATAAACCAGGTGCCTATAACCTGCCGCCAGTCGTTGTAAAACGGCAGCATCAACCATAGGAAACCACCCAAAGCCACACCGGCACCCAGAAATATGAACAGGATTTCCCAGGCGTCCGGCGCATGATCACGAATGGATTCCAGCTCCTGACCCGGCCGACGGAATGACACGACCAGGCCCGCCGTACGCCCGGGCAGAATGCAACGCAGGCATTCGATACAGTGGCGAGTGGCCCGCTTACGGGGCAAATCGATATAGGTAGGGCAAATGGTTTTGTCGGTGAGCTCATCCGGCCCGGTTTTCCACTTCCGCGGAGAAAGCTGTACCGCACCAAGGCGAGAAAATACCCCCAGCAACAACCCGATCGGGCACAGATGCCGGCACCAGACGCGCTTGTTGTGCCCCCAGAGCCAACCTACGACGACAGCCAGTGCGAAGGTGCCACCAAATATTTCCAGAGCTGCCTCCGGGTGGTCGCGCACTCCGGTGGTCTGGCCCAGCAGGGTGATAATGATGAAGCTAAGAATGGGCGTAACCGGCCAGCGGATCCATGCTGGCGCCTGCATTTTGAGGCCATAGCGGTTTGCCAGCTCCGACGCAGCGCCCATAGGGCACAGAAAGCCGCACCAGCTTCTACCAGTAATCACAACGGAAAAAAACACCAGCGGAAACCAGACACCCCAAAGCAGGTAGTTGGCCAGTACTCGCCCATCATCCAGAAAAGTCGCCTGCTCAGACGACTCGGGGAGATAAACCGGCACCACCAGCACCGCCAGAAATACCAGAAACATGAATACATGAACCCAAGGCAACCAAGGGCGAAGTCGTGCAAGAACACGCTCCACAATCGGGTGCGCGGTAGCTGATCCCGCCGCCGCATCAACAAACCGGCTGGCAGGAGGGGTTTCGGTAATATCTGTGACGGGAATCGGGTGCATAAGGTGACTCTTGAAGAACCACCCATACCCTATATCAAAACAATGCAAACAATAATGATTCTTATCAAGATTGACTTTTGAGCATGTCTTCAGGAAGCTACCAAATCCATACCCGGCTTGCCGTACCAATAACCGTTGCAGGGCGGCGCTTCAACCAACTGCAGAGGGTCGGTAGCTGGCGTTTCACCACGGCGTGTCTGGTCAAAGCGGTGAATCACTTCATCCATGCCTTGATGCTCTGGACTGAGACGCACGGTAGACACTCCCATTTGCTCCATATCCGGCAACTCCCGCAGCAAGTCATAGCGGGCGCCGGAAAGCGTTGAGGTTCCGTTAAGGCGAAACAGCTCCCGGGATTCACGGGAGCGCAGTTCCATACCATCCGGGTGCTGCAGGCAGCGGAACTCACAGTTGTCTTTGGGCAGGTTGTAGTGTCGGGCGGTAAAACAACGTGACGACCAGGCCAGCGGCAAAAAGCCCCAGGCAAACACCTCGGCCGGCAGATCAAGCCCCTCATCTTTTAGCTCATTGATCAGCTGGCGCAATGTATCGCGGCCCAACTCAACGGGCAGGCTCCAACCCTTCAACCCCTGTTTTGCCAGTAGTTTCAAGGTTGCGGTGTTGTAGATGTTCATACCAGGGCCCGTCACAAACGGCAGCTTGTTCTGAGTGGCCAGCTGCAAGGCGCTCTGGTCATTAGCTTCAACCAGATACTCCTGCTGGCTACAGATTTTGCGCAGCGCCCGCAAATCTGCCTCGGATTCGATCAGCGTTTGCGTGGAGAGCACCACCTGTTTGCCGGAGTCCTTGAGAACACTGGCAATCTCCAGCCAGTCGGCCAGCTTCAGTTCACGACGGCGGGAACAGACAGTTTCTCCCAAGTACACAGTATCAACCGGCCATTCGGCAGCGTTGGCGTAAAAATCAAACACAGTTTGTTTGGACCAGAACCAGAGAATCGGGCCCAGAGAGAGCTTCATCATGGGTTATTCAGCCTCATTTCCATTTGCGGTGATAGGCGCCGATGGTGGTCAGACCACCTTCAGATAAACCCGCCAGCGTGCTGTTCCAGACAGGGTCAACATGAAAGTCACCGGAGCCGGCATCCAGCCTGTCCAGAGCCTGGCGCCAGGTGCGGGCAACATCTGCAATATAGGCCGGGCTGCGTTGCCGGCCTTCAATCTTCACAGCACTGATGCCCAGCTCTTTCAGTTCCGGCAAGAGATCCAGAGTGTTCAGGCTGACCGGCTCTTCAATGGCGTGATAAACACTACCTTCCACCTCGAAACGGCCTTTGCACAGTGTGGGATAGCCGGCGGATTCGCCTTTGCCGTAGCGATCAATGAGCACATCGTTAAGGCGAGATTCCAGGCCATCCGGAGTTTCCAGCCATCGCACAGCTTTGGCTGGAGAGCAGGCGCCACGGGTATTCGGGGATTCGTCGGTCAGATAGGAAGACAGATAACACCGCCCCTCCGCCATAATGCAAAGACTGCCAAAGGCGAACACCTCCAGCTCCACCGGGCTGTGTTTTGCAACACCGCGCACCTGATCTATCGATAACACCCGGGGCAAGACGGCACGGCGGATATCGAAGTTGTCTTTGTAAAAACGCAGCGCTTCGTAGCTAGTCGCAGAACCCTGAACCGAAAGGTGCCGGTGAACCTGTGGGTGCCTGTTAGCCGCGTATTCCAATAGCCCCATGTCTGCCAGAATAATCGCATCCACGCCTAGAGCAGCGGCGCGATCGACGGCGGATTTCCAGGTTTGCCAGCCATCCGGCTGTGGGTAGGTATTGATGGCACAGAATACCCGGGCGCCCTTGCTGTGCGCGTACTCGACGCCCTCGCCTGCACGTTTGTCGTTAAAGTTAAGTCCGGCGAACTGGCGGGCATTCGTGCTGTCTTTAAACCCCAGATACACGGCATCTGCACCGTTATCCACCGCCGTTTTCAGTGCCGGCAGACTACCGGCCGGGCAAACAAGTTCCATGGGCTGTCTCCAAGTCAGAGTTCTGCAGACCATACGCCGAGAGCTCTTCCGGGGCATTGATCTTTGTCAGCAGAGCCACTGGTTTCCGGTATAATCCCCCTCTCTACCCATTAAGGAATACTCTACGTACCATTACGTATATCTGCACATTTCCCTTTAAAATCATAAAATTAACATAGAACAACAATGTGTTACCGACATATACCTACCACCACAGATACCTCGCACTGTGAATGGTGCGAGCCACCGACTTTGGCCAAAATAGAGGCCATTCACGAACCTGAGGCCACCCGATGAAAAACTCTATCAACAACCTCTCCATGCGGGGAAAACTCATCACGCTTGTGGTTCCAGCTTTGCTGGTGATCATCTACTTTATGGTTGAAAGCATTGCGCAAAGTACAGAGCAACTGGGCGACATGCGCCAGTTACGTTCACTGGTTCAGTTGGCCGATGTCGGCGACCCTCTGATCGAGACGTTGCAGAAAGAACGCGGGCGATCTGCCGTGGTGCTTTCCAGCGGCTCAGATCGCGACGCGGCGCGCCAAGCCGAGCAGGCACTGACCAGCCAGCGCCGACAAACCGATACACGGCTCGCTGAGTACCACACCCGTATAACCAATCTCACGCAAGAGGCCAGGTTCAGCCCTGCCGTCAGCAACAGCGTTCAAGCTATGGAGCGGGACCTGGCCATTCTCGACCAACTCCGCAGCAACGTCGACAACCGCGCAATCAATGGCCGTGAGTCCGGCGCCCTTTATACCCAATTGATCACCGGGTTGCTTGACCGGATCCCTCTGGTCATTTCACGCTCTACCGACCCGGAACTGACCCGCCACATCAACGCCTACTACGCGTTGGCGGAGGCCGCTGAGTCGGCCGGTAAAGAACGGGCTGCGGGAGCCGCCCTGATCAGCAGCGGAGATTTCGACCTACCTTCTATCCAGAAAATTGCCGGGTTCGAAGGTCACCAGCAAGCCTTAATCAGGCAAGCTAGCGCAATGCTACCCCCGGATTCCAAGCTGCTTGCCGTGCTGAGGGACCTGCCAGACACAATTGAAAACCGTAACCTGCAGGAAAAGCGCGACACCTTATTCAGCAGCCCCTCAGGCATGTACGCTCTGAACTCGGCGGAATGGTTTGATATCACCACCCAGCGGCTGGGTAACCTCAACAGTCTGCGCAAAGCGCTGCTGGACAGTACATCCGCTGCTGCAGACCAGAGCCTCGCGGACGCCCGCCAGGATGTGCTTGCAGCATCAGGGATCGCCGGGGCCGCAGTCATCGCTGTTTTTGCACTGATGCTAATCATGGTCAGCGCCATCAGCCGACAGATCAACAGCCTGCTCGATGGTGTGCGGTTCGCCATGGACAACAAGGATCTTACACAACAGATTCACATCTCCAGCAAAGACGAAGTCGGCACCATCGGACGCGCGATCAACGAACTGTTTGGTCGGTTTGGCAGCGCTCTAAAACACATCGACAACGCCAGCGTGCAACTTGCAACGGCCACCGAAGAGACCAGCTCTGTCGCTAGCCAGAATGCCACTCAAACCAAAAGCCAGCAGCAGCAGATAGAGCAGGTCGCTGCCGCGACCGAGGAGATGTCAGCCACTTCAGAGCAGATTTCCCGGAATACCCAGCAAGTGGCGGATGCAGCCAATACCGTCATGGAGAGAAGCCGCGCGGGTGAAGAAGTCCTGCAAGGCAGTGTGCGCCGCATACGCTCCCTGGCCAGTTCTGTGAAAGATGTAAATGACGTTATTGAAGAACTGGAGAAACGTAGCGGCAGTATCGTGGAAGTTATGGATGTGATCCGCAAGGTTGCTGACCAGACCAATCTTCTGGCCTTGAACGCAGCCATTGAAGCCGCCCGGGCCGGTGAACATGGCAGGGGGTTTGCCGTCGTTGCTGACGAGGTTCGCACCCTGGCTCGCCAGACACACGAATCCACTACTCAGATTGAAGACATTATCAATGGCTTCCAGGTGATCACTGAAAATGCCAGCCGCTCGATCATTGCCAGCCACGAATTGGCCAACGAAGCCAGCGAACAGTCCTCTGAACTTGAGCAAACATTCGCCGCCATTCTTGGAGACGTAAACAGCATCTCTGACATGGCCACCCAGATTGCGGCGGCGTCCGAGCAGCAAGTTGCGGTAACCCGGGAGTTGGCAGGAAACATGGAAGCCGTCAGTGAAGTGGCCATCCTCACACTGACGGGCTCAGAGGAAATCTCCCATGTTACGGGAGAACAGGCAAGACTGGCCCGCCAGCTCCAGGATCTGGCCAATGAGTTCAAGGTTTCAGCAACCTGAGCAGACTGTGGCGGGAGAGAAGTATCCGGGGCACGGAACGCCCCGGATTGAAACTCGGTTGGAGACTTGGTTGGAAGGAAGTCAGATGATGCGGGAAAACCGCTGGCTGGCGCCTTCTTTGCGGTAGAAGTCGAAGATCTGGCAGATGGCACGAATCAACAGCCGGCCGGCGGGCTCTACTTGCAGCACCTGACCATTATCACCAATCAGCTCATCGGCAATCATTGGCCTTAGGCGGGCAAGTTCGTCCGCAAAGTAACCATCAAAATCTTCCTGCCACTCAGCAGCAAACTGCTGACGATCCAGGCGGAACTGGCAAATGAGCTGGCCAATCACCCAGCGGCGAATGCGATCATCCCGCGTCAGGTTTACGCCTTTGGTAATCGCCAACTGGCCGGCGTCTATGGATGCCTCCCAGGCAGGCAGATCGTGGTTATTCTGGAAGTAGGCATCGTCGGTCTGACCGATCGCCGAGACACCCAGAGAAACCAGGTCGCAGTCCGAGTGGGTAGTGTAACCCTGGAAGTTCCTGTGCAGCCGTCCGGCACGCTGGGCCACGGCCAGGCTGTCATCCGGCTTGGCAAAATGGTCCATGCCGATGTATTCGTAACCCGCCTCAAGCAGGCGGTTGATGGTGTTGTGCAAAATGGTCAGCTTTTGCTGCGGCGAAGGCAGCGTGTCGTTCTTGATTCGGGTTTGCGGATAAAAACGGTCTGGCAGGTGCGCATAACTGAACACAGACAGTCTGTCTGGCGACATTTCGAGCACCGCTTCCAGGGTCTCTGCAAAGCTTTGCGGCGTCTGGTGCGGCAAGCCGTAGATCAGGTCAAGATTGATGGAGCGGAACCCGAGCTGCCGGGCCTCGCTCAGTACGGCTTCCGTCATTTCCCGTGGCTGGATGCGATTAACCGCTTTCTGAACTTCCGGGTTCACATCCTGCACACCCAGGCTGATGCGGTTAAAACCCAACTGCCAGAGTGTCGGCAGGGTGTCCTGATCCACTTCACGGGGATCAATCTCCACGCTGTAATCACGCTCATCACCGCTTTGCAGGTTGAACAGCTCTGCGTAGCCGGCCATTAGCTCCTGCATTACATCTTTCGGCAGGAACGTTGGTGTGCCGCCGCCCCAATGCAGCTGTTTTACCGGGCGATCCGAGCCAAAAAGTTTGGATTGCATGGCCGCTTCTTTCAGAACACGCTCTACATAAGGCATAGCCTTGTCGCGCTTCTTGGTGATTACCTTGTTGCAGGCACAGTAGTAACAAAGGTGCGCGCAAAACGGCAGGTGGGTATACAGAGAAAGCGGCCGGTTGCTGGCTTTGCTGCGCGCTGCAGCCTCTACCATCTGCTCCACCGGGTAGCTCTGGTTAAACTCCACAGCCGTTGGATACGATGTATAGCGCGGCCCGCTGAGATCGTAGCGCTTGATCAGCGCATCATCCCACATGAATTCCGGGAGGGTGGATTCAGCAGTCTGCGGTGCGGGATTGGAAGCCATAATAAAAACTCTGAGCGTGTGATGTGAAAGGTCAGCCGAGGAGCGGGACATTATATGCCAGGCCGGCTGCGCGCATCTTGATGCGAGTCATCTTGACGACCACCTGTTGACAACTACCCGAATTTTATCAGCTTGGGGCCTGAACTACCCTTGCGCACAAGGCGTATTCTGACTACCTACTTTGGGTAATGCCCCTCAGAACAAAAATCCGCCAGACGCCGGAGCGCCTCCTCTTATGACAAATCTGATTCTGATTCTTGGTGATCAACTGACAACCGATATCAGCGCTCTGGAAGGCGCCGATCCCAAGCGCGACAGGGCAGCTGGAACTTTGATGCAGACAACCGGCGTAAATGGAGCGGCAAGCCACCTGCCCCCGCACCCTTCAAGGTGGAGCCGGACGCCTGCCCGTTCAACTCACTGTACTGGCATTTCATCGACCGACACCGGGCTGATTTTGAGGGTAATCCGCGCATGGGCATGATGTACCGGAACTGGGAAAAGCAAAAGCCGGAGAAGCGCGAAGCCCTGCTAAAACGAGCCAAGTACCTGCTTGAGCACCTGGAAGAGATTTGAGCCAGGGCATCAAGGCGGCCCCACTTCGCAGGCAAGCACCAACGCCCAGAATTCCGAGAAATCATTCACCACCACATCCGGCTTGTCCGGATGCTTATGGGTACCGGGGAATATCCGGCTCAGCCAGGGCAAGTCCCACTGTGCGCCGTTAAAGAATACGGACGTCATGCCCGCACGCTTGGCGGCAATCACATCGGTGGTGCTGTCACCGACATACCAGACGCTGGGGTCGGGCGGGTAATCCAGTTTCTGCACCGCCAGCAAGAGCTGATCCGGATGCGGTTTGCGCAGTGGTGTGTCATCGCCGCAAACGTCCACATCAAACAGCTCCACCCAACCTGTATCTTCAACAGCAGCCAGTTCGTGCTCGAAAAACTCTCGATCGCGGTTGGTGATCACACCCACCTGAATGTTCAGGCGCCGCAAACCTTCCAGCACCGCCCGGACTTTTGATTCAAAGGCTTTCACTGTGCCGTAGTGATTGCGGTAATGGTGATTGAACGACTTGTGAGCAATCTGCTTTGCTTCCTGATCATCTCCGAAGAGCACTTCAAAAATATCCGTGCGCGAAATCTTCCGGTCGGCCTTTACCTTGGGGTGAAGTTTGGCAAACTCACGCACATAAGCCACCAGCTTCGCGTCTTCGGGCGTTTTGCTGTCTTCAGGCGCCACCATTCGCGGTATTAGCCCGAGTTTGTGAAAATCCGGAAACATATCATCCACTGCGTGATACATGGCATCGAGGGTATCCACAAGCGTTGCGTGCCAGTCGAACAGTATCACCTCTGGCCGGATAAGCCTGACCACGGCAGGGTGCCAATCCGGCTCTATGCGTGGCTCGGGGCGGACAGGCGGGGGGAAAGGGCTGGGGCGAACTTCTGCCGGGGAATGCAGGAATTTCTCTGGCTCATCCCGCTCAATCAAGGCAAACAGATCCATCAACTCCTCAAAGCTGTTCAGCACGGCCAGAGGTTCATCGCGCCGGGTAAACCAGCTCCGAATACGGTCCGCTTCCCATTGGGCGCCGTTGTAAAAAATACCGGAAACTCCGGCACGGTTCGCGGTAAGCATGTCGACATAACTGTCGCCGATATACCAGGCGCGTGCGTCCGCCAGAAGATCGAGCCTCTCCAAAACCCGACTGATCACCTGCGGATCTGGCTTGTATTCGGTGACGTCGTCGGCGCAGACAGTGGCCTCAAACAGATTCTGCCAACGCCCCTCATCAACCGTTTTCAGTTCCTTGTCGAGAAACTCACGGTTTCTGTTCGTAGCCACTGCCAGCCGAATACCCATGGCCCGAAGCGCGCAGAGGTATTCATACGCACCCGGCTGAAATGGCCGAACCTGTCCGAAGTAACGCCGGTACGCCTGATTGTAAGCCTGGTGGGCAATCAGTCTGGCCTTTTTGTTGTCGCCAAAAATCGCACTGAATATGTCGGTTCGTGAGACCCGGCGTTCTGCGAGAATGCGCGGGTGCAAGCGCCGAAAAATGCGGATGTAGCGAACCAACCTGGCATCGTCTTCCGTGCGACACTGCTCTTCCGGCAGCAGCTGATCCACCAGCCCGAGCTCTTCCAGTTGCGGCAGCATATCTTCCATGGCGCTGAACATGGCGTCGTGGGTATCTACCAGGGTTCCGTGCCAATCAAATATCAGCACCGAAGGAGCTGACAGGCGATCACTCACGCGATTCATAAACAATCCTCTGGCGTTTCAAAAACGTATGACTGCCGCTAATCAGTTAAAGCCATATTGACCAAATATACAAAAGCCGCTCCAATGTTGTTTGACCCTGTATCAGCTACAGGGTTTTTAATGATGCAATCTCACTTAACCCTTTCAGAGCGCGCTCATGCACAGTCACGGCAATGGTCACAGCCACGCGGAACACTTCGATACCCACAACCGCGCTTTTGCCATTGCGGTCTTTCTCAATCTCGGGTTCGTGATCATTGAAGCCGTTTACGGCGTGCTGTCAGGCTCTCTGGCCCTGCTCGCCGATGCCGGGCACAACCTGAGTGATGTTCTGGGACTGCTCATGGCCTGGGTTGCCAGCTGGCTAGCCAGCCGCAAAGCCACAGACCGCAATACTTATGGCCTCAAGAAAACCACCATCCTGGCAGCGCTGTTCAACGCTTTGTTTCTGATTGCGGCTGTTGGCGGTATCGCCTGGGAAGCCATTCGCCGGTTCAACGACCCAGCCGACGTGGCAGGGATGACGATTATCATTGTGGCGGGCATTGGCGTGTTGATTAACGGCATCACCATGTTGCTGTTCCTCAAGGGCCAGGAAGGCGACCTCAACATTCGGGGCGCGTTCCTGCACATGGCTGCTGATACACTGGTGTCAGTAGGCGTAGTGATTGCCGGCGTGGTTATTCTGTTCACCGATGTGCGCTGGATTGACCCTGTTGTCAGCCTGGTCATTGCGGTGGTGATTTTTATCGGCACCTGGCGGCTACTAAAAGACTCTGTGAGCCTTGCCGTAGACGCAGTGCCCAAGAGCATCAATCCGGGTGAGGTGCTTGAAAAACTGAAGACTCTGCCCGGTGTGACGTCAGCCCATCACCTGCATATCTGGGCGCTCAGTACCACTGAAAACGCACTGACCGTGCACCTTGTAAAGCCGGATTCAGGAGACGACGACCGGGTGATCGAACAGGCGACACACATGCTGAACCACGATTTCAACATTCAGCATGTGACCATCCAGTGGGAACGCGCCATTACTGGCTGTCCGAACGCTTCCGGGTGCTGACTATGTTCTGGCATCTGCAACGCTGGGCCAGCTCAGCAGCTGCCTCTGGTTTCTTCAGGCAGTTTCACCAGCGCCGGCAAAATCAGTACCGCGCAGGGTGCATTGACGGCCACATACTCAACCGTGGCCCGGCGCATTGACCAGCGGCTGCCGGCGCATTTGGACACCAGAATGATCAGATCCGCACCGATATTCGCCGCCAGCGCCACCAGCTTTTCACCCGGCGTGCCGGCTATCACGTGAAGACTGGCGCTGTGCTTCATGGGCAGGTATTTACGCGCCAGCAGGCTGAGACTTTCCCTTACCTCATTTTCCCGATCTTCCGGCGCGTCTGTGGTCACATGGGGAAAGAACCCGGCACCACCGGGATTAAACACCGTGGCCAGATGCAGCTCGCTGTCTTCACCCATCAACCTTACACCTTCCTCCAGCGCCCGTTTGCCGTCGCCGTCGTCTTCATGATCTATGGCTAACAGTATTTTACGGTACATTCTGCCCCTCCTCTTTCCGCACATTAGTGCCTTCCACCTCCGGGAAAACACGCCCCTGTACAAGTTCGCTCACGGAATACCCGCGATGGTCGGCTCTCAAAGCCCGCAATAGCGACACTGCCATAAAAATAAGTAATACACAGAACGGCAGCCCCAGAGAGGTAATTACGTTCTGTAGTGCATCCAGCCCGCCTGCCAAAAGCAGGGTTGCCGCAATCACTCCCTGAGCAACAGCCCAGAAAATCCTTTGGCGCACCAGCGACGGCTGATCCTCCCGGCGCGTGAGCATATCAATCACCAGAGACGCGGAATCCGACGACGTTGTGAAGAAAATAACGATAATGATGATGCTCAGCAACGAAGACACCTCCGCCAGCGGGAAGGCTTCAAGAAAGGCGAAAATAGCCACTGAAGGATCTTGTTGCACCTGTTCTGCCAGCGCCACTGTGCCGTTCATTTCAACATTGATGGCGGAAAGCCCGAACACGCCAAACCAGACCAGGGTGAACACGGTTGGCGCAAACAGCACGCCAGCAACAAACTCGCGAATCGTGCGGCCCCGGGAGATCCGGGCGATAAAAATACCCACATAAGGGGCCCAGGTAATGGTCCATGCCCAGTAAAACAGAGTCCACTGCCGCTGCCAGTCCGATTCGGTATAGGTTTGGGTCCAGAATGCCAGCCAGGGCAAGGCATCAAAGTAATCGCCAACGCTCTGAACCACCCCCTCAGCGATAAACACCGTAGGGCCTACTACCACCACAAACAGGATGAGCAGCAACGCCAGCACAATGTTGACCTGGGATAAACGACGCACGCCCTTGTCCAGCCCCAGCGCCACAGATATGGCTGCGATGCTGGTAATTACTGTAATCAACAGCACCTGAATCCATCCCGTTGAAGGGATTCCAAACAGGTAAGTGAGGCCGCTATTCAGCTGTAAGGTGCCCAGGCCTAAGGAGGTCGCCACACCAAACAAGGTGCCCAGCACCGCAATCACATCCACCGTCCAGCCCAAAGGCCCGTATATACGGTCACCAAGCAACGGGTAGAACAGACTGCTGATGCGCATGGGCAGATTATGCCGGTAAGCAAAGTAAGCAATCGCCAACCCGGGCATGGCGAATATTGTCCAGGTGTGCAGGCCAAAGTGATACAAGGCTATGGTCATCGCATCACTGGCCGCGCGGTCGCTTCCGGCAACAACGCCCTCGAATGGTGGGTTGGCAAAGTGGGACACCGGCTCCGCTACGCCCCAGAACATCAGAATGGTGCCGATACCCGCAGCAAACAGCATCGTGAACCAGGTGAGGTTGGAATAATCCGGTCGGGAATCATCTGCGCCCAGGCGGATACTGCCATAACGGCTGACCGCAAGGCCTAACAGGAACAGCAAAAGCGAGGTAACCGAGAGTATGTAGAACCAGCCAAGGTTTTGCGCAACCCAGCCGGTCAGAACGCCGAAGACATTTGCAACGGCCTGATCAAAAGGTATGGCTAACGCAACAAACAGCGCCGCCACCCCGGCGGAGGTGAAAAATACACCCGGTATTGTCTGCAGTCCAAGCAAGCGTTGCAGGCGCTCCAGCAAGGTGAATCTCCCTGTTAGTGTTCACAAATGATAGGGTGACGCCCTACCATAACCAAAACAGCTCAATCCCGACACCGACCAGATCAATAATAACCAGGAAGTGCAGAAACGATGAAAATCGGTGAAATATCCAGGCGCTCATCTGTGCCGGTGGAAACCATCCGGTACTACGAGAAAATCGGTTTGCTGCCCAAGCCGGATCGAGACGCCAGCGGCTACCGGGCCTACCGCAACATGCACCTGGATCGCCTTTTGTTTATCAAGCGCTGCCGTAATCTTGATATGGCCCAGGACGAGATCCGCGAGCTGATCAGGCTTTCCGAGAACCCCGAAGCAGACTGTCACGAAGTCGATGCCCTTCTGGCCCGCCACCTGGATCATGTGCGTGACCGTTTGAAGGAACTCGCAAACCTCGAAAACACTCTGCAGCAACTGCAAAAAGCCTGCTCGGATGCTGGCACGGTTCAGGAGTGCGGCATTCTGGGAGGGCTCAGCTCTGAACTGGAGGATCTTCACGACAAGCCCACCGCCCACGAAAATCACGTGCCGGGCACCCACAGGCCAGGTAAAAGTTAAGATTCCGTCAAAACTGCCTGTTCGGTATTGACCCTGTAGCAACTACAGGGCTTTCAATAAAAGCATACCTATACAAGAGGTGTTTATGGCATGCAGTTGCTCTGGACCAGAGCTCAAATCCCCTGCCCCGGGTTTTCGCCGTGCGCTCTGGATTGCTCTGTGGGTAAATCTGGCCATGTTTTTTGTGGAAGGTGTTGCCAGCTTGCAGGCCGGGTCTGTTTCTTTAATGGCAGATGCCATCGACTTCTTTGGCGATAGCGCCAACTACATTCTGTCGCTTTCGGTTCTGTCTATGGGCATGCTTTGGCGGGGCCGTGCGGCTATGGTCAAGGGCATAACCATGGCAGTGTTCGGCACGGTCGTCTGGGCGCGCGCGGTCTGGGTGATGCAGCAAGGAACCACTCCCGAACCGTTTACCATGGGATCAATCGGCCTGCTGGCTTTGGTCGCGAATCTCTGCGTTGCGTTTATACTGTTCCGGTTTCGGGACGGCGACTCCGATATGCGTTCGGTATGGCTATGCAGCCGGAATGACGCCATCAGCAATCTGGCCGTCATGGCCGCCGCTCTGGGCGTTTTTGGCACAGGAAGCGCCTGGCCGGATCTGACTGTCGCCGCCATCATGGGTACTTTGGCGTTCACGGCCGGCTTCAGCGTAGTGCGCCATGCCCGAGCTGATATTGCTGAGGCCCAACGCAGCATCAGCACCGCCGCGAAGGCCGAAAGCCACTGACATAACCTTGATACCACCAGGATGCAAACGAGTCAGAACGCCAGCGAAATCATCACCGGGATAAACACCAGAGCGAATAGCGTGGTCAGCATAACCGTGCCTGCAGCTTGCCGGGGCGAGGTGTCCAGCAAGGTTGCTATAACGACGGTATTGGCTGCGATAGGCGTAATGGAAATCAGGAAGATGGCCTTGTGCACCGCAGGTTCATAAATGCCCAGAACCTGTGAATCCAGCCACCAGAATGCCGTGGCCACCAGTGGCCAGATCACGAATTTGCCGAAAAATGCCAAAGCCGTGAACCGCACATTGCCCACCAACCCACGGAAACTGGTAATGCTCATACCAATGATCATCATACCCAGAATGCTGTAGGCACCGCGCAGATTATCGAAAAGCGGCATAAACACATCGGGGATGCCGATGCCTGAGAGGTTGAGTGCTACGGCTGACAGAAACGCGTAAACCGCAGGCAGCTTGGCGACTCGCCACAGAGACTCCTTCAGATCATACCGGCCACGGGCCGCCAGGTAGAACCCCACCGAGTTTTCGAACAGGGTCGTACCCAGCATACAAACAATATAAAGCCCCAGCCCTTCTTCGCCAAACAGCAGCAACGCCACCGGCACACCGAAATACCCGGTGTTGCCCGACCCCACACACAGCGGAATGATGCTGGCACTGCCATCGGTAATCACCCGCCGCGCCAGTTTGAGCTGCAGTATTCCCAGCACCGATGAAAACCCGAACACCAGAAACGGCAGAAAGATCACTTCAGGGGAAAGCGGAGCAGCCATAACACCGGAGAACACCACCGAGGGCGTAACAATGTAAAGCATGATGCCCGCAATATGCTTGCCACTGGCTTCGAGGTAGCGCCCTGCCACCCAGCCGAGAGCAACCGTGACATAAAGCGGAATCAGCTTGATAAACAACGCCAGCGCTGCGGCCATGATGGTTCCGGATACCCGAGTTCAGAAAAACAGACCGCGCAGTCTAGCATCTACCTCTCCAGAGGTAACTCCCCGGCGTAGTAGTGTGATTTCCTGCAATGATTGATAATCATCAACAGCATTGCCAATACATCTTTATATCCTAGTAGGGCAGTCAGGTATTCCACAACGACCAAGGAGAGAGACCAATGGCCGAACGCTTTACCAAAAGCATGGCCAGAAACATATATCTGGGGGGAAGTACATTCTTCGTCCTGCTGTTTCTGGTCCTGACTTTTGATACTCAATCGCGGGCTATGCCCGAAAGGGATAACAGGGATCAGCTTACCGAGCAGGTAGTCCGGGGCAAACACGTCTGGGAAAACAACAACTGCGTTGGCTGTCACTCCCTCATGGGTGAAGGTGCTTACTTTGCACCGGAGCTTGCCAACGTATTCGACCGCCGCGGCGGGGCCGACAGCGAAGTCTTCAAGGCGTATATGAACGCCTGGATGAACGCCATGCCCACCAACGTACCCGGTCGTCGGCAAATGCCGCAATTCAACCTGACTGACCAGGAAATCGAAGATCTGGCATCGTTCCTCGAGTGGACGTCCAAGATTGACGATAACGGCTGGCCACCCAACATCGAAGGCTAAGGGAGAAAACATGAAATACGAGTCTCAACGGGTCGCCATGCCCTACTTCATCTTCGCCCTGATTCTGTTTGCCGGCCAGATCGTATTCGGTCTGATTCTGGGCCTGCAATACGTGGTGGGTGATTTTCTGTTCCCGGAAATTCCGTTCAACGTTGCGCGGATGGTTCATACCAACCTGCTGATCGTGTGGCTGCTGTTCGGCTTTATGGGGGCAACCTACTACCTGGTGCCGGAAGAAGCGCAAACCGAGCTATACAGCCCGCTGCTTGCGTGGATCCTGTTCTGGGTTTTTGCCGCTGCCGGCACACTCACCATTCTTGGTTACCTGTTTGTGGATTACGCCACTCTGGCGGATATCACCATGAACAAACTGTTGCCAACCATGGGCCGGGAGTTCCTTGAACAACCCACGATTACCAAGATAGGCATAGCCCTGGTGGTGGTCGGCTTCCTGTTCAACATCCTGATGACCGCCCTGAAGGGCCGCAAAACAGTGGTCAACATTGTGCTGATCACCGGCCTGATCGGCCTGGCCGTACTCTGGTTGTTCTCCTTCTACAACCCCAGCAACCTGACCACCGACAAATACTTCTGGTGGTTCGTGGTACACCTGTGGGTTGAAGGCGTATGGGAACTGATCATGGGCGCCATTCTGGCCTACGTGCTGATCAAGATTACCGGTGTCGACCGGGAAGTGATTGAAAAGTGGCTGTACGTGATCATTGCCATGGCGCTGATTACCGGCATCATCGGCACCGGCCACCACTTCTTCTGGATCGGGCCACCTGAGTACTGGTTGTGGCTGGGCTCTGTGTTTTCCGCACTGGAACCCCTGCCATTCTTCATGATGGTGCTGTTTGCGTTCACCATGATCAACCGGCGCAAGCGCAATCACCCCAACAAGGCCGCTACGCTCTGGGCCATGGGTACGGCGGTAATGGCGTTCCTGGGCGCAGGCGTGTGGGGCTTCCTGCACACACTCGCACCGGTGAACTACTATACCCACGGCAGTCAGATCACGGCGGCCCACGGCCATATGGCCTTCTACGGCGCCTACGTGATGATCGTGCTCACCATCATTTCCTACGCCATGCCGATCATGCGCGGCCGGCCTTACGGCAACAGCAATACGGCCCAGATTGTGGAAATGTGGGGCTTTTGGCTGATGACCATTTCCATGGTCTTCATCACGCTGTTCCTGACCGGCGCGGGCATTTTGCAAATCTGGCTGCAGCGTATACCCGAAAGCGGTGAAGCACTCTCGTTTATGGCCACCCAGGACAACATCGCATTGTTCTACTGGATGCGCCTGGTTGCCGGCTCTTTCTTCATGGCCGGCCTCGTGGTGTACTTCGGAAGTTTCCTTATAAAAGGGCAAGCATCCCCGGCTGAGGAAGTCCGTGGCCCCGCCACTCAAGACTCGTAAAACCTCAATACAGGGCCGGAAATCGTTTTCCGGCCCTACTTATCCGGAACTGAATTGTGACCGTACAGCAAGCCAATCCCAAGGACACACTGCAGAGCAGGCGACTGATCACGCGGGCTGCCTTCTTCGGGTTGTTTCTGCTGGCACCGGTTCTGAATATTTTTCGCTATGATTTAACGGAAACCGAGTTTGTACTGCTCGGTTTTCCACTCTCGTTTAACCTGAATCTCGACTGGGTGGCGCAAAGTTCCCCTGTGGACGTCGCCAGCCAGATTCTGTTGTGGTTCATCCTTCCTATTCTGATACTGGTTCCCCTTGTGCTCTGGGTTGCCTGGAAGTGGGGCCGAATTTACTGCGGCTGGTTGTGCCCACATTTCTCTGTGGTGGAAACCATTAACCACCTGATGACCCGCATTACCGGCCGCCCGACTCTCTGGGAAGCCCTGAAAAAAGGCCGTCGCGGCAAGATTATTCACTGGGCTGGGCTGTCTCTGGCCTGCGGCCTGATCGGGTTTTCCTGGGCCCTGGCTATGTTGTCTTACCTGCTGCCGCCCATTCCGTTATACACCGACCTGGTCACGGGCAATCTGAGCTTTTACCCGGCTGTGTTTCTGGCGGTAGCTACCTCGGTTTTTACCCTGGATTTCCTGTTCGCCCGCCATCTGTTCTGCAAATACGGGTGCGCTTTCGGCGTGGTACAGAGCATTGCCTGGATGACCAACGGCCGCGGGCGCCTGGTCACCTTCGACACCACCCGCGCGGCGGCCTGCCGCGACTGTACAAAAGCCTGCGACGAGGCCTGCCCTATGCGCTTGCCTACCCGCAGTCACAAACGCGCAAAGTTCTCATGCACTCAATGTCTGCAATGTGTGAGCGCCTGCCGTGAGGTCCAGAAAAACAACCCGGAAGGCAGTCTGCTGCACTGGGAACCTGGTAAACCCAGCCGGCAGACGGTTCTGATTCCTGTCCATCAGTTAAGCCGCAACCACCAACTTGACAGCAAACCCGCCAAGCAGCGGGTCTGAAAGGAGCTCGATATGGAAGAGTGGGTCGGCTACAAATGGCATAAATACATTACTCGCCAAGCTCTGGGTGAATTTCCCGAGCACGCCGTTTACCTGAAAGACGAAGCCCGCAGCCTGGGCATTGTATTCCGCGCTTTCGGAGGCGATCCGGCGCTCAGTCTGGTGACCGCAGAACCCCGACACTTCCGCCTGCGCAGGAAGTTTTTGCACAAACTCGCGGGAACACATCGCAAATTTGAACTGGCCTGGCGCGATGAGCAAAACCTGCGTCTGCCGGAGCGAGTCGCTCGGTTCCCTTCCAAACAGTTGAACCGGGATCTCTATATCTGGCTTGCTGCACTCGCGGCTTCGCCGGTTCCGCCCGATAGCGATTGGTTCACCGGCAATCAGATTCTGGTGCAGGATGTCCTCGCGCGCTGGCCAGGACTGGAAAAGGTTTACCAGCGCCTGGTCAAGCAAGTTTTGTACTGGCGCCCCGATCCGGAAAGCCTGACTGCCCAGGAAGCGACCCGCGAACAGGCTATCCGCCAGGCGCTCATACATCCGGGCAGCGTTCCTGCCCTTCCCGTTGCCGACACCGATCCCTGGCCGGTCTTCCTCTGGTTATATCCTACTCTGGAGCAAGGAAAAGCCAGCGGACAGGTAACCGGCGATGAGGACACCCAGTCCAGCCCCGGTGGCCTGACGAAGAAGAACAAGCGCAAGCAGGCAGAGCGGGTGGAAGCCTTCAGTCGCGACCAGGGCCTGATGATCTTTCGGCTGGAAAGCCTGTTCTCCTGGACCGAATTCATCCCGGTTGACCGGGCGGGCGACGATACCGACGAAGAAGATGCCGAGGCCGTTGCCAATGATATGGACATGATCTCCGTTTCCAACGACCGCAAGGAAACCTCATCGGCCATCAAGTTTGATTTGGACTTGCCCTCGGAGGAACACGACGACTTGCGCCTTGGTCCGGGCATTCATTTGCCGGAGTGGGACTGGCGCAGTCAAAGCTACCGGGAAGCCTTCTGTTGCCTGCAACCCATGCTGGCAAAGGACGCAGCGCCTGCGGAACTTCCGGAAGATCTGCGCCGACCGGCAAAGCGTTTGCAACGACAGTTCAGCGCTCTGAAGCCTCTCAAACAATGGCAAAAGCGGCAACTGGACGGCGATGAGCTGGACCTTGATGCCTGCCTTGAGCGGGAAGTTCAGAACCGGCGAGGCCAGGGTGCTATCGACCAGAAGCTGTTCCGGCGCTGCCAACAAAGCCAGCGTGATCTCGCCTGCCTGGTTCTAGCGGATGTGTCGCTCTCGACCGAAACCTATATCAACAATCATCAGCGGGTTATCGACGTTGCCCGGGATGGCCTGCAACTGCTCAGTGAAGCCTTACAGGCCAGTCGCGATCCTTTCGCGCTGTTTGCGTTTTCATCGCGACGGCGCGACCACGTAAGGTTTCATCACCTGAAAGGCTTTGATGAACCCTATACCAGCGCCATTCGGGGTCGCATTCAGGCACTGGAACCGGGGTTCTATACCCGCATGGGCGCCGCCATTCGCCAGGCAACCAAACTGCTGCAGGCGCGCCACGAGCACCAAAAAATTCTGCTGCTGCTGACCGACGGCAAGCCCAACGACCTGGATTTGTACGAAGGTCGATACGGCGTGGAAGACACCCGCATGGCCGTGCAGGAAGCCCAAAAAGCAGGGCTGACGCCGTTTTGCGTGACCATTGATGATGAGGCCAGCGAATACCTGCCTTATGTGTTCGGCAGCAACAACTTCGTGGTGATCCGCGACCCGGCACAGTTGCCGCTGCAGCTCCCAAAACTCTACCTGAACCTGACACAGTGATATGACCAACCTGAACCTTGCTCCGGAAATCGATACGCGCCAGCTTCCCGGCGATATCGCGGTATGGATCTTTATTTTTGCCGAGCTGGCCGTGTTCGGCATCATGTTCATCGGCTTCGCAGTCGCCCGCAGCATGGACCCGGCCACGTTCCACGCCGGCCGCGAAGTTCTGCACCCTTTAATCGGGCTGCTGAACACTGCCGCCTTGATTACCGCCAGCTACCTGGTCGCAACCGCTGTTCATCAGCTCCGCCACAGACGTTCCGGCGTGCAATGGCGGCTATGGCTTGCGGTTGCGGTTTCCTGCATTTATACCGTGGGTAAACTTTATGAATACGTGAACCTGTACGGTCAAGGTTATAACCTGGGCACAGACACCTTCTTTATGTTCTATTTTTTCCTCACGTTCTTCCACTTCATGCACGTGATTCTGGGACAGGTCATTCTGATTGTTCTTGCGGTAAAGGTCGGCAACGGTGACTACGACGGCTCGGATATGAACGGTATGGAGTCCGGTGCTTCTTACTGGCACATGGTGGATCTGGTATGGCTGGTGCTGTTTCCGATGATTTACGTTCTGGCCTAGGGAGGGCTGGCGATGCTGACGGTTTATTTTGCACTGATGATTTGCACGGCCCTGCCAGTGATCGCACTAAAGGCCGGAATAGGCCCCGAGTTTCTGGCCTGGCTGGTTTTTGGGCTGGTGATAGTGAAAGCGATGTTGTTGGTCGACCACTTCATGGAAATGAAGCATGCACCGCGCGGGTGGAGACTGATTGCCCAGTCCTGGGCGCCTGTGGTAATTGTTGCAGTTGCGGGGTTTCATACGATTACGTGAGTGTACGAGGCCTCCAGACCCGAGAACGGCGGCGCGGAGGCAACTCCAAATCTAACAGGCTAAAGCCACCTAGTCGGGAAGTAAGGCATCTTCTCCGACATTGCTTGCGCCAGAGAGATTATCCCCCAAAGCACAAACCCGGTGTGCAACGCGATTGCCCAGACCAGGGCAAACGTCCCGAAGTGACCCACATCGCCGAAAAACATCCAACTGATAGCAACGCCCGAACTGATCAGGACGAAACCAATCACTGACATGAACATGGCCGCTCGAGTATGGGCGCGGCGCAGTTCATTGGTTCCTGAACTATTAATGAACAGCCAGAGCAAAATCACAAAACCAATAACCGGTGTTGCCAACAAATTCAACAAATACCAGACAACTGGTACAACCGCTCCGCTAGCGGGTTTCTTCCGGGCGCCCGAATACTGCATACACCACCTCCATTAGTGAACTGACTGTTGCTTCGTCGTCTGACAGCGGCTCAATCATGCCCGCGCGACAAGCTGCCGCCGTTGGCAAACCGGCGCGTATCAACAACGCTGTGTGTATCAGCAGCCGCGTTGATGCCGCTTCTTCCAGGTCGTGGTCTTTCAGATTGCGTAAAGCGGTCGCAAGGCTCACGAGCTGCTGTGCGAGGTCGCGGTCGCAACCGGATTCTTCCACCACAATGGTTTGCTCTGCATCTTCGGAGGGGTAATCAAACCGTAGCGATACGAATCTTTGGCGCGTGCTGGGTTTCATGCCTTTCAGCAGACTCTGGTATCCCGGGTTGTAGGAGACGACCAGCATAAAGCCCGGTGCTGCGGTCAGCAGCTCACCCGTGCGCTCTATCGGCAGCTCGCGGCGGTCGTCCGCCAGCGGGTGCAGCACCACGGTTGTATCCTTGCGGGCTTCTACCACTTCGTCGAGGTAGCAAATGCCGCCTTCGCGCACGGCGCGGGTCAGCGGGCCATCCTGCCAATAGGTGCCTTCCGGGCCGATAAGGTGCCGCCCAACCAGATCGGCAGCGGTCAGGTCGTCGTGGCAGGCTACAGTATAAACCGGGCGGTTGAGCTTCTCGGCCATATAACGGACAAACCGGGTTTTACCACAACCTGTGGGCCCTTTGATCAGAATCGGCAGGCCGTTGTCGGCTGCGGCTTGGAACAGTTCTATTTCATTACCAACTGGCTGGTAAAACGTCATGTATTACAGTCCTCTGTTACTGATCGTCGGTTCTGGCAAAGCCATAAACCCATTCTGGAAAAACAGCAAACGCCTGCTTGTCGTCCGTTCGCCTCAGGTGGCTAAGCGCTTCCTCACAGGCCAGGGCCTGATCACTCCAACCGTCACCCCGGTACCAGCCTACGGTCTTTACCGGATCACCGAGCCAACTGATCACCAGATCCCGACTTTCAAGAAACTGGCCGGCAAATCCTGCCTCGGAAACCGCAGCGTGGGTGTTGTTATGTAAAAGAAGACCCAGGGCAGAGCTGAAGTCTCCGGATTCATAGAGTCTTTCCGGACCCGGGTGGACTCCGGAGGCCCCTAGCGCAGCAAGATGTAGCGCGGATGCCAGCGGGTCCTCGCCAGCAACCGTGGCCAGATCTCGAGCCTCCAGTTCGGAAACTGAACGAACTCCCGCCGTTCTGCGGGTTATCCAGGCCGGGCGAGGCCACTCGCCATCGCGGTTCTTCGCACTCAACACCATCGTCTCCTGGCTACCTTGCGCTGACAATCGGAACATCAGTGCGACCATGGGAACTTTGCGATCAAAACGGATGTCGGCCTGACACCCTTGCTCGGCAAGATGCTGGCCAAGACGATAACGTGCAACGTCTGTTACGCGGGTTACCGAGTCTATAGTCAATAGAATTGGCGTAAGCTCTCCTGCCGTTGCCGCGCCGGCCATACAGAGCATCAGCACGGTAAATACTGATGCTCGAGCGTGCTTATAACCCAAGCACATGGGCTCGGCTGGTAAAGAAAATGCCGCTGGGTTTTTTCGCGTCCAGTTCTGCAACGGGTTCCAAAGTGCGAGTGTTGTATACCGTAACCCGGTTGCTGTCTCTGGACGACACCCAAACCTCTTCACCCCGAGGGGTAAATTCCATGTGCAACACAGCCTTGCCAGGCTCCAATGTGCGGATGATTTTGCGTGTCCGGGAATCAATCACCTGGACCACATCATTTTTCGGGTGCGCAAAGCTCACCCATATTCGCCGGTTGTCCGGGCTGGCCATCACGAAAACCGGCTGGCCCTGTACCGGAATTTTGTCTACGAGTGACCAGTCATTCATATCTGCCACCAGCACCTGATGGTGCCCTACAGCTGGCACAAACGCTCTGCCGTCAGCAACGGTCCAACCCTCGAGGTGCGGCATCTTGTATACCGGAAGCTGTTGTTCGCCTTTGCCATAATTCGGCAGGATCTCGGTGACGCCAGCATCGGTATCCCAGAGGTCCAGCATAGACAGGCCATCTTCGCCAAACAGGCCTGCAATGTAGTAGCGCCCATCCGGCGTGATCATGGAATCGTAGGGCGCTTTACCGGCTTCGAAACGAGTCACTTCAGGCTTGCTGCCAGCGACACCGTCTGGCATATCGAGAATCCAGATCTGCCCGGCATCAAACAGGCTGAACACAAAACGGTTGCCCGGTGCGTCTACCAGGCCAACAGTTTTGGACTGCGCGGTTTCACCGTCTTCCCGGATATAGGTAGCAGGGATATCGGCGACCAGCTCAAGAGTCTGGCTGTTAAAAACCTTCACCCCACCTGGCTCGTAATTGGACACCGCAACGTAGCGGCCATCCTGGGAGATAGCACCACCAATGCTGTTACCAGACTGGATCACTCTGCCAACAATAGACTGCGTGAGCAGATCCACTTTGGTAAGGCCGCCATCACGGCCAAATACGAAGCCATAACGCGCATCGCGGGAATATACAATGGAAGCGTGAGACAGATCCCCCAGCCCTTCAATACGGCGGATCACGCTGTGGGTAGTGGTGTTGATAACCAGCAAAGAACCGGTCGCCCGTTCCACGATCAGGCCCAGGTCGCCGGTGCCCATCAAGCTATCAGCCATGGCGGCAGGTGCCGCGTTCTGCGAACCATCGTCAGAAACAGAAAGAGCTTGGCAACCACTCACCAACACAGAAAACAGTGACAGTAACAACACGCGCTTCGCACAGCGGGTTATCCGAAACATCTGATACATCCTCCGGGCTAATTGTCAGGGCGAGACCAGCTTGCCGGTCTTTAACTGATGACTGATCCATTCAATATCGGCGGGAGCCAACAAAGGCTTCCAGGGTGGCATGGCGGTGCCCGGGACGCCTTCACGGATTATCGCGGCAATGGCTTCTTCAGGCAGGTGATTCAGGTTTTCAGGCCGTAAAGGCGGGCCAAGCCCACCTTTAAGGGTCAGCCCGTGACACGAACCGCAGTCCTGCACCACAAAGTTTTCAAGATCAGCCAGGTTACGCGATGGCTCTAACTCCTCGCCTGCCAGCAGTGCCGGTGTCAAAGTAAACAGCATCAATAACACCATTGTGGCGCTGACCTGCGGCCTGGCCTTACCCCTTTCGGAACCGTTCACAGCTCGCTTTCTCCCGTGGATCTGTAGCTGATTCTACATGGTGATGCCGTCAATCAAACTCACCTTTGATATTGGTTAAAAACACCTTCGGCCACAACAACTCTTTGGTTATACCCATGGGTGGGTACCCACTGGACAAAAAACATATATATGATTTTAATCAATGTTCATCAGGGTAAAGAAGAGAAACCTAACGACACTCTTAAATCAAAGGAGAGAGCCTGATGAGAGCAACAAAACCATTCCTCAAACCACTGGCGCTTGCCGTGGCTGTCACGTCGTTCGGCGTGATGACCGCAAGTGCCGCCCCGAAGAACGCCGATCCGGCCGAAACCGCCTATGAAGGCACCTCCAGCCCCATCGCTTCGGAGTCTGCCAAAATCGTCCGCTCACCGGGCGCGCCAGACCTTACTGATGCAGAGTTTGAAAAATCCAAAAAGATCTTCTTCGAGCGTTGCGCAGGTTGCCACGGCGTGTTGCGCAAAGGCGCCACTGGTAAAGCTCTAACCCCGGACATCACGCAGGAAAGGGGCATCGACTACCTCAAGGCCTTCATCACCTACGGCTCCCCCGCCGGCATGCCGAACTGGGGTACATCAGGTGACCTTACCGAAGCCGAAGTCGAGATGATGGCCAAGTACCTGATGCACGAGCCACCTGCTCCCCCTGAGTGGGGCCTGGCCGATATGAAAGCGACCTGGGAAGTGCTTGTAGCACCCGAGGATCGGCCAAAAAAGCAAATGAACAGCCTGGATCTCCCAAACCTGTTCAGTGTTACTTTGCGTGATGCTGGCGAAATTGCACTGATTGATGGCGAGTCCAAAGAAATTGTGGAAGTCATCAAGACCGGTTACGCGGTTCACATATCCCGCATGTCGGCGTCGGGCCGTTACCTGTTCGTGATTGGTCGCGATGCGGCAATCAACATGGTTGATCTGTGGATGGAACATCCGGACACGGTAGCCAAGATCAAGATTGGCCTGGAAGCCCGTTCCGTAGAAACCTCCAAATACAAAGGCTATGAAGACAAGTACGCTATTGCAGGCGCCTACTGGCCGCCGCAGTTTGTGATCATGGATGGCGAAACTCTGGAGCCGATGAAAATCGTGGCTACCCGAGGCATGACTGTAGGCACCCAGGAATACCACCCGGAGCCACGTGTTGCGGCTATCGTTGCGTCTCACGAGCACCCCGAGTTCATTGTTAACGTAAAAGAAACCGGCAAGATCATGCTGGTGAACTACGAGGATCTGGAAAGCCTGAGCACCACCACCATTGACGCAGCACGATTCCTGCACGATGGCGGCTGGGACAGCAGCATGCGTTACTTCATGACCGCCGCCAACCAGTCCAACAAGATCGCGGTTGTCGACTCCAAGGAGCGTGAGCTCGAAGCTTTGGTCGATGTGGGCAAAATCCCTCACCCCGGCCGCGGCGCCAACTTTGTGGATCCGGAGCATGGCCCGGTCTGGGCTACCAGTCACCTGGGCGACCCGACCATCCAGATGATCGGTACAGATCCGAAAGGTCATCCCGATAAAGCCTGGAAGGTGGTTCGTACCCTCAATGGTCAGGGCGGTGGCTCACTGTTCATCAAGACCCATCCAAAGTCCAAAAACCTGTACGTCGATACTGCACTCAACCCTGCAGAGTCGGTCAGCCAGAGCGTTGCGGTGTATGACATCGACAATCTGGAAGCCGGCTACGAAGTACTGCCGATTGCCGAATGGGCAAACCTGGGCGAAGGACCCAAGCGCGTCGTTCAGCCGGAATACAACGTAGCAGGCGACGAAGTCTGGTTCTCTGTGTGGAATGGCAAAGAGCAGAGATCAGCCATCGTGGTGGTGGATGACAAGACCCGCAAGCTGAAAAAGGTCATCAATGACGAGCGCCTGGTCACTCCGACTGGCAAGTTCAACGTCTACAACACCCAGCACGACGTCTACTAGAGAGCGTTAAGCCGCGTCGGCCCGGAGGAGAAGAGCGATGAGACTGGACCATACGGATCAGCAACTGATCAATCACTTTCAGCGGCATCTGCCGGTGTGTGAGCGGCCTTATCTGGAAATGTCCCGGCAACTGGGCATTTCTGAACAGGAGGTCATTGAGCGGTTGCAGTCGTTACAGTCTCGCGATGTCGTCGGCCGGGTCGGGTCGGTGTTTGAACACAGCCAGGCAGGTGCAAGCCTGCTGGCGGCTGTGGCGGCTCCGGAAGAGCAGATGGATCTGGTAGCCGCCCGTATAAATCGTGCTCCGGGGGTGAACCACAATTATGCCCGGGAGCACACCTACAACCTCTGGTTTGTTATAACCGCGCCAGATCACGAACTTCTGGAAGAGCATCTCGACGAACTGGAACGGGAACTGAAACTACCCATGCTGCGCCTCCCTATGGTGGAGGGTTATCACATCGACCTCGGCTTCGATATCGACTGGGAGGCGTTGTCATGAGCCTACCTTTTTCGGCCAATTATCTTGCCCCGGACTCTGCAGATTCAAGTTCAAGCGAAGTAAGCGCCTGGGGGCTGCTGCGACTCAGACAGCAGCTTGAACAGGGCCTGCCGCTAGCACCTCGGCCCTATCTGGCACTTGCCGAGCGTACCGGCCTGTCCGAACAGGAAGTGATGAACGCCATCACCCAATGGCAGAGCGATGGCCTGATCAAACGCTTCGGTCTGGTGGTGAAACACCGCACGCTGGGCTACACCGCCAACGCCATGGTGGTTTGGGACATTGCCGATGAGCAAGTACAAGCATTGGGCAAAGCCATGGCCGCCGTGCCATTTATCACCCTTTGCTATCAGCGTCCAAGACGGCTCCCGGACTGGCCTTACAACCTGTTCTGCATGATTCACGGCACCAACCGCGAGCGCGTACTGGCACAACTGGACAGCCTGATCACTGAGCACAGCCTTCAGCAGGTTCAACATTCCGTGCTGTTCAGCAACAAAGCCTACCGGCAGCGCGGAGGGCGCTATGTCAGCCACGACTGAATCCCGCCGCCAGGCCCCGATTGCGGATCTGAGCCCGGTAGAGAAGGTTCTGATCAACCGTTTGCAGCACGGATTGCCGCTTGTGCGCCTCCCTTATGCGGCAATCGCAGAAGAGCTCAATCTCAACGAACAGCAGGTCCTGGATACGGTTAAAAAACTGCTCGCTGAAAGGGTATTGACCCGTTTCGGCCCCATGTTCCACGCCGGCGAATTGGGCGGTGGGCTTACCTTGGCTGCCATGCGCATTCCTGAGGTGGACTTTGAGCGGGTTACCGAACAGGTAAACAGCTTTGAAGAAGTGGCTCACAACTACCGCCGTGAGCACGACCTGAACATGTGGTTTGTACTGGCAACCGAAACACGAAGCGCTATTGAAAATACCATCGGCGCCATTGAAGTCACCACCGGTTACCCGGTTTACAACATGCCAAAGGAGCAGGAGTTCCATGTCCACCTCCACTTCCCTGTCTGATGCCGCCACACAAAACGACTTCGCAATGACCGAGCGCGACCGCGAACTGATTCTTGCCACCCAGGCCGGCCTGCCACTGGTATCCGACCCTTGGGCTGAATTAGGCAAGCAGCTGGACATGGGCGCGGACGAGGTACTTGCCCGCTTCCAGGCTATGCAACAAGCCGGCGTAATACGCCGTGTCGCTGCAGTGCCTGATCATTACCGCCTGGGTTATCGCTACAACGGCATGACCGTGTGGGACGTAGCTGATGACCGCATCGCAGAACTCGGCACCGCAATCGGTGAGCTGCCTTTCGTGAGCCACTGTTATCGCCGGCCACGGCACCTGCCTTACTGGTCGTTCAACCTGTTTGCCATGGTGCACGGCACCACCCGGGAAGAGGTGGAAGACAAAGCCGCACAGATCCGTGCCGTGCTGGGCGATGCCTGCCAGCAGCACACCATTCTTTACAGCTCGGCCATTCTGAAGAAAACCGGCCTGCGGCTGCGCAAATAACGCAAGGGGAAGCACCATGTTCAGAATGACCCGCTACATAAAAAGCCTGACGAATCCGGCCCCGGTAAGAGCCATCCCCAAACCCTCCGGCCCGGTGGTAATCTGGAACCTGATCCGCCGCTGCAACCTAACCTGCAAGCACTGCTATTCGATTTCTGCAGATATAGATTTCAAGGGCGAGCTGAGCACCGATGAGGTCTATACCGTGATGGACGACCTCAAAGCTTACGGCGTTCCGGTGCTGATTCTTTCCGGCGGGGAGCCACTGATGCGGCCGGATATTTTCGAGATTTCACGTCGTGCCAAAGACATGGGCTTTTATGTGGGCCTGTCCAGCAACGGCACCCTGATTACCGAGGACAACATTCAGCAGATCGCCAACGCCGGCTACGATTACGTGGGCATCAGCATTGACGGGCTGGAAGAAACCCACGACGAATTCCGCCAGAAAAAAGGCGCCTTTGCCGCCTCCATGAAAGCGGTCAAGCTGTGCAAAGATGCCGGTATTAAAGTGGGCCTGCGCTTCACCCTCACACAGGACAACGCAACACAGTTGCCAGACATGCTCAAACTGCTGGACGAGCATGACATCGACAAGTTCTACCTCTCGCACCTGAACTATTCGGGTCGTGGCGGGCGCAACCGCAAGCGCGATGCCTGGTATGACATGACCCGGGATGCGATGAACCTGCTGTTCAACCACTGCCACGAAGAACTGAAGCGTGGTATCGAGCGCGAATACGTGACCGGTAATAACGATGCCGACGGCCCTTTCCTGCTTCAGTGGGCGGCAGAACACTACCCGGATCAGGTGCCGGCTCTGGAACAGCGACTGCTTAACTGGGGTGGTAACTCCTCCGGTCAAAACGTCTCCAACATCGACAACCTGGGCGTCGTCCACCCCGATACGTTCTGGTGGGACTACAACCTTGGCAACGTGCGTGAAAAACCCTTTTCGCGAATCTGGTCAGAAGCAGATGACCCGCTAATGCGGGGCTTCCGACAGAAGCCACGGCCGGTAAAAGGCCGCTGCGCCCAATGCCAATATCTGGCCATCTGCAACGGCAACACCCGGGTAAGGGCCTACAACGTTTCCGGTGACTTCTGGGAAGAAGATCCCGGCTGTTACCTCACCAACGAAGAAATTGGCGTTATCGACATGCCCAGGCGCGTCGCCGCCCCGGTAATCGAAATTCCGGTCAACAATCTGTAAGGAACACACCATGACAATCAGCCAGAGAAAGAAGTGCCTGGTGGAATTCCAGTTGGCGGAACAACCCTTGCGCGCTGGAGAAGTTGCCATTGTAGGCGCCGGCCCCGGTGATCCCGGTTTGCTGACACTCAGAGCCCTGATGCTGATCCAGCAGGCGGACGCCATTGTTTACGACCGGCTGGTGTCGCCACAGATCATGGAACTGGTGAACCCGCGCGCCGAACGAATCCACGTAGGCAAAGCCAGTGGTTGTCACTACGTAGCTCAGGAAGACACCAACGAGCTTCTGGTACAGTTGGCGGTAAAACAACGCCGCGTCGTGCGGTTAAAAGGCGGCGACCCATACATTTTCGGGCGCGGCGGTGAAGAAGCCGAGTTTTTGGTGGATAACGACATCGACTTTTTGGTCGTGCCCGGCATTACCTCCGCAGCCGGCTGCGCCTCCTACTGCGGCATTCCCCTGACCCACCGGGATTACGCACAAAGCGTGACCTTCGTAACCGGGCATCGCAAAGCGGACCACGCACTGGATCTGAACTGGAAAGTTCTGGCTGCTCCGGGCCAAACCCGCGTGTTTTACATGGGCCTGCATAACGCACCCACCATCGTACGGGAGCTGGTTGCCAATGGCCTGTCTGACGACTGCCCGGTGGCGCTGGTCGAGCGTGGCACAACCCCACAACAGCACATGGCCGTGACCACTCTCAAAAACCTGGAAGAAACCATCAAAATGGAAGGCTTTCAGCCACCCACACTGATCATTGTTGGCGAAGTGGTGCAACTGGCCGAAAAACTCGCGCAACCGGCCCAGGCAGGCTGGAACAGCGCGTTAATAGGGCCGACTGCTGCCACTGCGACACAGCGCCCTGCCTAGAAAACGATACTTGAAACATTACCAACGCTCCAAACTGGAAACTCGATGCAACAGACCCTTAAAACCCTGATGCTGACCGCAGGCCTACTGGCCTCACCCCTGATTGCTGCCAACACCGATGCGCAAACCGAAGCCCTGTACCAGCAACACTGCGCAAGCTGCCACGGCAGCGACAGGCTCGGCGGCATGGGCCCGGCCTTATTGCCAGAGAATCTCTCGCGCCTGAAAAAAGACCAGGCTGAAGACGCCATTCGTAACGGCCGGCCAGCCACCCAGATGCTTGGCTTTGCCGACACACTGAACGCCGAATCCGTGACCGCCCTGGCTGAATATATTTACCAACCACCGGCACAGGAGCCCGTATGGGGCAAAAACGAAATTGCCGCCAGCCATTTGTTGCCCCACCCGGCAGGCTCGCTCCCGGACAAACCGGCTTATGACGCCGACATGATGAACCTGTTTCTGGTCGTGGAAATCGGCGATCACCACGTAACCCTGCTTGACGGCGACAGCATGGAACCCATCCACCGCTTCGCCAGCCGCTACGCCCTGCACGGCGGCCCCAAATACAGCCCCGATGGCCGCTACGTTTACTTCGGTTCCCGCGATGGCTGGATCACCAAGTACGATCTCTACAACCTCAAAGTCGTTGCAGAAATCCGCGCCGGTATCAACATGCGCAACATTGCCGTCTCCGCCGATGGCGACCACGTAATGGCGGCCAACTACCTGCCCCACACGCTGGTATTGTTCGACGCAGATAACCTCGACTTGCTGGAAATCATCCCCGTTGAAAACGACGCCAAGGAAAGCTCAAGGGTAAGTGCCGTTTACGCCGCCCCTCCCCGGAACAGCTTCATCGCTGCCCTGAAAGACATTCCCGAAGCCTGGGAGATCACGGTAGAAAACGACCGGGCAAAGGTACGCAGAATGCAAACTGACACCTGGCTTGACGACTTCTTCTTCGACCCTGGCTACGAACACCTTATCGGCGCTGCCCGCGATGGCAAACACGGACTGGTGATCAACATGGACACCGGAAAAACCATCGCCAATCTGCCCCTGCCCGGCATGCCCCACCTGGGTTCCGGCATTACCTGGGACTACCAGGGCACCCGCGTAATGGCCACCCCCCACTTCCGCACGGGTGCCGTTTCCATCATCGACATGGATACCTGGAAAGTCATCAAAACCCTGGAAACCGCCGGCCCTGGCTTCTTCATGCGCAGCCACGAGAATTCACGCTACGCTTGGGTAGACGTCTTCTTCGGCCCCAACAAAGACAAAGTCCATGTTATCGACAAACAGACTCTGGAAATCGTAAAAACCCTCCAGCCGGCCCCAGGCAAAGTAGCCGCCCATGTTGAATTCGACCGCTACGGCAAAAAACTGCTACTGAGCATCTGGGACGAAGAAGGCGCGGTGATCGTCTACGACGCCGACACCCTGGAAGAAGAAAAACGCATCCCGATGAACAAGCCCTCAGGTAAGTACAACGTGTGGAACAAGATCAACTACGAAGAAGGGACCAGCCACTGAGCCTATATCGAGTGGGTGAAAATGCCTTAATGATTTAAGTCATTTCCGTTAACATCTTTCTGTTAGGATAATTGACACATATTTCAACGGCACTAACGCAATGACCCGCACTCTCAAACCCAACGTGTCTTCCTCTCCCTGCATGCTGGGAGAGGACAATCCGGAAATCATCCAGCAGGATCCGGCCCCACAGTCCGTGGCCTTGCTCAACGGGCTGAGCCGCGTATTCGGAATAAGGCTGAACGAAAAACAGGACAACCCGGACACAAGGTTTTTGAGCGATCTGACCCGGCTGTTTCATCAGCGCCGGGTCGATGCCGAAGCCCAGATGGAAAAACACGACACGCCTTGGGCCAACGTTTACCTGATCCAGTACGGCATTATGCGCCTGTTCCGGGAAGCCCCCAGCGGCAAGGTGGCGGTGCATCACTTCTTTACTGAAGGCGACATGGTCTGGCCGGTATTCGGGCGCAGCCGCACAGTGCGCAACACGCTTTGCCTCACTGCAGTCACCCCCGCCACCGTTTGGGTTGCTGATTTTGCCGCGTTTCGAGCTGCCATTCAGTCCCATGGCGAAGGCATCTGGCCCCAGTTTGCAATGGCCCTGACCGAAGAGCTGGCGGAGCTGACCAGCATGCGAGAATTTCGCAAGCACACCATGTCGGCAAAGGAGCGTTATCAACTGCTGGTTGAAGAGTATCCGGAGCTGGTAAAGCGCGTACCAGACAACCAGCTTGCTTCATGGCTAGGCGTAGTACCTGCAACCTTCTCCCGGCTCAAAACCGGTGCAATAAAGTACTGACGCACAGCGCACAGAACAGAATAGTCACCCTCCGTTATTGCGTACAGGTGTACGCTGAAGTAACGTGTTGCGATGATAAACACGGACTCTTCGCCAATGACTTCATCATCACTGCCCGCCCAGTCGACTCACCAGCGAATAGAAGAATGGCTGAACAGTGCCACCCACGGTATCGGCGCATTACTCAGCGTAATCGGCACCATCGCGTTAATCGTTGGCGCCACACAGTTGCACGACACCTGGAAAATCATCAGCTTCAGCATATTCGGCACCTCTCTGATCCTGCTGTATATGGCCTCCGCTCTGTATCACGGCGCACGCCGGCCTGAACTGAAAAAAGCCTTTAAAACACTGGATCATTGCGCCATTTTCCTGCTGATTGCGGGCACCTATACCCCATTTCTTCTGGTAAACATGCGCGGAACCGTTGGTTGGACATTGTTTGCCATCATCTGGTCGCTGGCCATCACCGGCGTGGTACTGAAAGTCATTTTTGCAAATCGTTTCAAGCTGGCACGAGTGGGTATCTACATCGCCATGGGCTGGCTAATTACGTTTGCTTCTTCAGACTTGGTGGCCAATCTTAGCGAAACCGCGCTGACCCTCACGGTTGCCGGCGGCATCGTTTACACAGCGGGCGTTGCCTTTTACCTGGCTGACCGGGTTCCGTACATGCATGCCGTCTGGCACCTGTTCGTGATCGGCGGCAGTGCCTGTCACTTCAGCGCCATCTACTTTGGTGTGCTGCCTTACGTTGCAGCCCAAGCTTGAGCCTTCACCAAACAGGCGCTCTTGATCGTGAGAAGAAAGCCTGCCTGCGCTCAACACACGTAAGCGCTCCACGAACCATCCGCCC
>TARA_R110002110_G_scaffold162199_1_pt1 | contig 36919 bp, 37 predicted proteins | sample TARA_R110002110 | Tara Oceans TARA_R110002110 (sample SAMEA4397330) | marine metagenome | biome: Polar Biome; feature: [SRF] surface water layer (ENVO:00010504); material: water (ENVO:00002006), including particulate matter (ENVO:01000060) such as... | depth 5 m | reverse complement strand
GCTACTTCTGCTTCAGGAAATTTCGATGAGGCGTTCACTCTTTATCGTGTGGGAACAGCAGTAACCCAATTTGAAACAGGTTCAAATTTTTCAAGTGGTTCTGCTCTCTCCAGCCTAAGTTCGGCGACCTTTAATGCCGCCCGCGACAGGTCAATAGGATTCGGATGCTACACTCGTAACGCGGCAAGCGTTCCTGCTTACGCTTACACTTTAACCCAAGTATCGGCTTTTACAGGAAACAAAGGTCTAATATGTGACGACCCTCTCTTCCCCTTCGCCCTCCCTAGATGTGCTTACAATCAAATTCAAGATAATCTTACAGTATCAACTGCCACACCTCCAGATGGCTATCCAGACCAAGGTGTAGGAAAATATGTTGCTTTCTCTAGTGCGCCAACCTCATTAGACACAGGAACTTACAGTCTGAAGTGTGTGGTTACTGATGGTGGTTCAGCATACGCATCCACTAACACTGTAACTTCTGTTATAACATTTACATGAGGAGATAAAATGGGTAAACTAAATTACAGAACTGCTACTTTCCAAGACGAGGCATCGCTGATGGATTTCGCAACAAGGTGGGGGTCAGAAGAGGACGTAGTGAGTGGTGCATACTGCCGCCACTGTGGGGTTATCATAGAAGCCCACTCTTGGCCTCAGTCAATGAAGATAACCAACTATGAAACGGTCGAAGGGGTAACAGTTTGCTCTTGCACACCTGATGACCCTGTTAACCATAACTAACCCTTTTACCACTTACAGTGCCATCCTCGTTTAAGGGGCGTTACTTGGGGTTGGTAAAAAAGTCCAAAGTTTTTTGTTCTCCTTTCTTTTTCAAGCCAAACATATCTTGTGTCCACTCTTTAAATTGAAAATACTTTTGTTTGTTATACTCGGAACAGCCGAAGTTTTCTATTAAGTGTTCCATTAAAGTATTATATTTCATCACCGAGTTAGGGTAAACCGTCCCTATTATTTTCCCACTACATTTTATTTCCACATCTAAAGATTTAGAACAGATACTACAATTATCAGGTAAAGTTTTAGTTTTCTCGTTAGGTAAATTGTAACACCCGCAACTGTGACACAAAGCCACTCTTTCAGTTCTCACTACCTGCCTACAAGATTTAGTCAAAGGTGTTCTTCGATAAGAGTGATTACACTTAACGCACCTTACCTTTTGTTGACCGAAAGCCCGAATATTACCTCTCATGTCTCGAAGTAAGTGCCTGTCTAGTAATCTACTCGATTGGTCTTCATTATCAACCCCGTGTAGTATTGCTCCTAATTTAAACTGAGCATCTACTTTCTCTCGCATAGAATCTAAAGAAGTGTAAGGGTTGTCTTTTGGCGTTTCACCTACATCATTGGTATCATGGGTAAATCCGATACCTTCAAATTGTTTTTCTGTTCCTAAAAAGTCTTCTGTAAAAAGCGACTTTAAATCTTTTGGATTTACGGCTAATTCTGTTTGCAGATACGCTTCCTCAGTGTAAGCGTAAGGTGTGTCAATGTTCAACGCTTCTTTATCTATCTCAGAAGGATTTATTTTAGTCGTTAGAATTAAGGGAGCATCCATTTTTCCACCTCTGTGTTCAGATAAGAATGTTCTACTAAAGTTTAGAATACAGTCTAATAGTAAAATTAAACTGTCAATATCACCATCGCTGTTTCTTCTTCTCCCTGCTATTGCGTAAGGGTGGAAATAAGCACCTTTAATATCACAGAAACCTATCATACGACACAGAATTGCTCCCGAAGTGTGAGGTGCGAGTGTAGCGAATAAGTGGCCTATTAAGTCGGAAGAATCTTTCAAATTGTAAAAGGCTTCTTGATGGTATAATTTGATTAGAAGTTCGTCAACAAAATTAGCCGTTTGCTGAAGTTGGTCTTTCAATTGAGTAGGTGCTATGAAGTCCTGCGCCCTGAGTTCACATATCTGTTCGGGGCGCGTTAGGTCTGCACCTAAATGGTCGTGAGTATATCCTAACTCTAAAGCCTTTTCGACTGATAAACCTATTTCCACAGGTTTAAAGTGAGTTAAAGTCATATCTACGAAATCAAATCTAACTGTTCCATCTCGGAAGGCTGATATTCCATTCTTATGCCGTAACATTCCTTTAACAATATTTTCAGGTGTCTTTTCTTTGCTCGTTAAACCTTTCACACCTTTAATTGTAGAGTCTCCGTAGTTTGACACGGCAAATCCTTCTGACCAGATTTTACTGTAATCTAATTTCGGCCAATCTTTTTTAGGAGTTTTATAAGACGGTGTGTAAGCGAATTCAGTTGGTTTATCACACTTACGGCAGTAAGTCTCAGTCGTGAATTGTTCTGGCCGCGTTCTTTTACCATCATCTATTTCCTGTCTTATTTTCTTAGGGTCTATTTTCTCAGTAAGACAGTCAGGACAAAATCTCCATCCTATGTTGGCGTTCTTAGTCCCTTTCATAGACGCTTCCTTTAACGAGCGACTTTTTAAATCGTAACCCACAGGGATTAAACTGTGAATTGGAGGTTTCATTTGTCTCAAAGAAACTTTCTCAGGTTTAGCCATCCTTGAACCTATCCTGAAAGTAACTCTCGGTTTAATCTGATAATCTGCTAAAGCGTTAGCAAACTCTAAACCGTCTTGGAAACTATCGAGAGAACCCGTAAATTTTGAACCCGCGAGGAGTATATTAATAAGAACTGCGGTGGAGTCGCCTGAAAGGGTGTATTGGGCTGTTTTATCATCGTAATCAACATTTACGTTTAACTTGTAAACTAATGTAAGAGCGTCTTCAGGAACGCAAGCCTTACCGTTACCCATATCTAACTTGATTTTACTGCACAGTGTTTGTAGTTCTTCTGCGCTTAAGTCGTTAAAATGGGTGACGTAATCAGGGGCGATAGGGATATTATTTTCTTTAGATTGTTGAACCGCTTCATCAAAGTTTACAGGATAGGCAAGATTTAATCTTTGGAGAACTTGTCCGTGCCATTCAGGAACGTAAGGTGAAGGCATTAAAGGATGATTATTTTCACGGAACTCTCCGAAAGGAATTAACATTTCTCCTATGTCCCATACCGTTTCCACTAGAGGTGAATCAAGAATACTTACGCCTTTAAGAGTTTTAGTCAATTCCGCACCGTCATTGAATCTACGAGCAGAACCGTCTTTAAATTGGATGTAAGGGCCGTCAATAGAGTCACAAGGAGAAACTACTGTGGCTTTACCTGGTCTTTCTATTTTCATCTGGGTAGCGGCAATTATGAAACCTCCTGTGGCTATCATTGAGGCGGGGTGAATTGCTGTGGCGGCCAGACCTGCTCCTCTTGCTCGCCCGTATCTTAATCGAAAACCCCCTTGAGCCATAGGTTGAGATATTGTTGGTCTTCCTGCAACGGCATCAGATATATACTTGTCTTTAGGTTTAAATGTTACTTTAGTGTCATTATCTTCATTGGGTGTGGCGCAGTAAGCCTCCAGAAAATCCCACCCATCCAACTTTAGTTGGTCAGTATATTTTTTAATTTTAGGGGCTTTTTGTAGCATTCCCTCGCACATAACTAAAAGCATTCCTTCTCTTACATTATTAGTTGGAACTCTTGGTAAATCTCTACCTCCTGAAACTTCTTTTCCTACACCTTCACCTGTGATATACACGGGAACTTCTTGACATATAGACCTCATTTCATCCGCAGAAGGTTTGTATTGGAGATTGTGATAAAGTAAAACTTCTTCAATGTATCTTTCTATTTCTTGTTTAGTTAAAATTGGTTTTTCTAAGTTAAAGTCGCGGCGTAAGTAATCGGCTAATAAAACTGAAATTGCCTGTCCCGTTCCACCTGCCGAGCGAATAGGGCCAGCAAAATTAATGGCTAACGCTTTAGTCTTATTAGAGTTAGTAATTATGTGGCAATCTACCACACCTTCTAAGGGAGCAACTAGAATACCTTCAGTAATTACGGCTAATCCTGCACACACACCATGATATATGGCTAAACCTATTTCTAAATCTGTTTTAGTAGTTTTAATTTTCTGAAACTTAGATTTAAGTGTGGGGAAATCTAAATTATACTCATCAACGATTGATTCCCAACAGACTATTTTAGAGATTTCAATAGCAACTAATTCTCTGTTTCCATCGAATTGTTTATTCAAATCTCTTATCTGTTCCGCAGTATTCCTATGTTGAAGAAAGTTTAAAAGTTGTTGAACCCTTGAGGCCATATCTTCGGCTTGAGGTATTTCAACGTAATTTCTGGAATCTAAACCTTGTTTACGGCAAGTTTCAGCAACCTTGTAGGCTTCCGTCACACCATTTTGAAGATTTTGGAAGTATATTTTCTGTGCTTCTGACATAATTACTTCGGTCATACTATAAGGTAGGCCAATCGCTATTTAACTGCTCTGTTCATCTGACGTATTCTACTTGATATTCTTCTTTTTCTAAAATTGTAGTTACTCGGCGAATTTGGTCGCCTTGAAGTTCAATAACATTATTTTTTACTGTTCCACCTGTGGCACATTGGGATTTCAAAAGTTTTGCTATTTTTTTAACATTAGTTGTTTTGTCAAAGCCCGATACTAAAGTTACTTTTTTACCGTAAGCCCTTTTTACAGTTGTTATCTTTAAAGAAGTGCGGTCTTTATCTAATGTCTCTAATACATCAGACAAAGAGTTTGGAAGAAATGCGTCTAAGTCTTTCATTTTCTTCACCAATAATATTATTTTTCACTATATTAGTTCTTTCTTAAAGGGTTTTTCGGCACTCTTCTTCTTGTTTTACATTAACGCGATAGTGCATTCTGAGAGGTGTTTGTGGATAGTATTCAGCGTAGCCTTTCCTTAAAACAAGGACTTGGAACAGTCCGACAGGTTGGAAATATTTCTTTTTTGCATCTTTTATACTTAACAGTTCAATAGGTCTAGCATTCATATTGTCGTCTACACCCCAATTGAACTCATCATCAAAGTGAAGTTCATATTTTTCAAACATATTTTCTAAAGGTGATATTAAAGTATCTGAGGGGTTTGTTCCTCGCCCTTCATTAAGTATGTGTTGCTGAATACGAGGGTCTGTATTGAATGAAGTTACTAATTGACTATTAGTAATACTTGGTATCTCTAATTTACTTTTCAGCATTAGATAAATTAGCGGTGCGTGACATTCACCTACATCTAAAGCATCTAAAGTGGATTTAAAGTTATTGAAATCTATTTGCCACCAAATGTCGGCGTAATCCTTATCCAGATTCTTTTGATTTGCTTTGTTAGGTGGGACTTTCTTTCGCCCTAAAGTATTGCCATTGAAACCTGTTAAAGTTCCGTAAACTACTAAGCGGTGATTGAAAACAGGTAGAAATTGGGCTACCCATTTTCTATTCACCTTTTTTATTATGGGTTGACCGTTTTCCTTAACCTTAGCCATTGTTTTAACTGTGGTGTTAAGGTCTTTAGCCGCTTCAGTAGCCGAGTCACCCTTAGACATAGCCCATAGAAAATCTATTTTTTTCTGATTTGGTTGTCTTTGGATAATAACTTTGTTACTTTTACCTTGTCGAACAATTTTAATTCCTTGTCGAGAAAGATAACGGTAAACTGTTCTTCTATCAGTTCCCACTAACTTTGACGCAGAATCAATTCCCATCCCTCTTCTTTCCATCAAAGATATAGCCTTCTTTACTCTTTCTAAGACTTCACCTTTTTGTTTAGGCAGGTCTTTGATACTAATTTTAAAGTTTTTTCCTTGACCAGACCTTACGAGTTCCTTACCCACTTGTTTAAGATACTTATACACAGTTCTTCTATCTGTCCCTACTCGGCGGGCGGCAGTATCAACACCCATGTTCTGAGATTCAATTAGTGCTATTGCTGAAAGCACTCTTTTCAAAACATCGGGTTTCATCTGTATCTACCTATTGTCATCCTCTATATTAGGTATTCGTTTCAGTTAGCCTTCTGAGGACTCTAATGCTTCTAGTAATTCATCACTTATTTCACCCTTTCCACTTACAGCCAATTCTTTAAGATTCCAACCTTCAGTTTTATCTGTTTTTATTGTAAAGGTGTTATTTGTTGGGGCTTCGTCTGAAGAAACTACCCACACTTCCCCTACTTGTTGAGCATATCCTTTTTCTTTAAGTTCCTTTAAACAAGACATCACTGTTCTATTTTTTAATCTAAGTTTCTTTCCAAGAGTTTGAACGTCTATTGCACCAGACTCTTTAATCTCTAAATATATATTTCTCATTACAGGGGTCAAATCTAAAGCCAAATCATCCATGTCAAAATGTGTGGTTAAAGTTTGTAGAGAAGTGAGCATAGCACTATATGATTCTCTTATATCTTCATTTGTTATTTGATTTCTACCATTTAATCTAGCAAAAGAACGGCACAAGTTAGCAAACTCAGCCCATTTACGATTATCAGGTAAACCTCTAGCGTGAAAAACTTCTTGAAATTCTCTTTTAGATGTTAAAGTGTCGAAAACAGATTTTATTAAACCGTAAGAATCGTAAATTTGCACAGGAATTCTGGAAACATAGCGAAGATACTCACGGAAAAATTGTTGCCATATTTTTAAGTCAGATTCTACTTTACCGTAGTCATCCATATTTTTTATAATTATTTCATCTACAAAATCTTGTTTATCATCTTGAGATAATTTTAATTGAGTAAAAATTAAAGTTAATCGAGATACAATCTGAGGTGTGTATCTACCAAACGCTTCCATCATTTCCCGTTTAGAAGAATTATCTTGAGAATAATGGTGTGGTGGGTTTCCAAGCATCAACATATTGACACAAGTAGGTTTTCTTATATCGAGTTTTCCTTTAGTTAATTGCACGAAACCATTCGCCATCGCACCTAAGAGTTCACCAAAAACAGTATCTTTCCAAAGTTGAAACTCTGAAAGGGCTACCCGTTCATTGTTCATTTTAGGTAATAATCCAACGTCAACAGAACCTAAATCATCACCTGACATAGCCCCTACTAAACCTGGTATGGTAGTCATCTGACCGGAAGAAGCGATACCGCAAGGCACTAAAGGTTGAATAACTTTTTCAACCAAAGTATCTTTTCCTTCCCCGTGAGAAGTGATAATCCCTATGTGCAGTAGTTCATCTTTTTTGTATGGTGACAGGCAGAATAAAAGAACTGCCTTTTTAATATATTCTGGAGCAAAGAACTTTTCCCATAAAGTCTGAGTCATTATTTCTAAAGGTGTGAAGTCGGCTTTGTTGCACTTACGAATGAATGTGTTAAACTGTCTTTCAGTTAATTTAGACTTTTTGGAATCTTCATCTCTTTCCACAGTATCAACAATAAATAAACGCTTGTTCTTATAAGTTCTATACTTGCCCTTTATTCTTAGTCTTTGACCATCATACTGTGCTTGTGCTAATAAATCAAGAGCGTTCTTAAACTCATCTGAATCACTCCAACCTCCGGCTAGTTGTTTATCTGAACCATTGTGAATTGCACAAGGCGCGGCTCTCGAACCATCTCCTACGGCGAATTCTATAATCACTCTATCAGAGGGTGTCGGAGTTTTATCACCTTTGGCTTTAGTCATTGGACTTATAGTAAGGCGGATAACGTAGCCTGAACCTTCACATATTTCTCCCGTAACAGATGAAAGAAAGACTGAGTTCATATCGCCTTCTAAAGTATTAAAATTTTCTACTTGCTTACTAACCCAATTACGAATATCAGCAGGTATCTTTTTAGTTGGCATTAGGAATCCTCTGTCCTTATTCAAGTCATTCAGTATTTAGGCGTTTGTTATTTATGGTTTCCACTATGTCCTGTGAAATAGGTTGGCTTAGAGTCCTACAAACTCTAAGCCTTTGATTTATTACACTATAAAATAGTATAACTTGTTGTAGGCAAGTAGTGGTGGTGGTGTGGTTTCCTTAAACCCACCTTGACCGCAGGAAGAATTCTCAGCCTCGCGCACGACAAACCAAACTGATAAGAATAAAAGTTAGGGAAGTGACGGTTTTAGGTGCTACGCCCCACTAATATAGCGTCTGCCCTTATGTGGTGTCGTGCTGACCACAAACATACGCATGGCGAGTGGGATAAGACACCGACTCAACAAGCCACACCGAAAGTGCGAACTCGCTGAGTCGGGAAAGGTAGTGATGCTTTTTCAGCAATCACTCGTCTTCTGGAATCCATTCTTCAAGTTGGTCTTCAGGAACTTGAGGCAGATTCACAGCGTCACCAGAATCGGTGATAGCGATGCTAAGAACATTGTATTCGTTTCCGTTCTTAGACATTTTCTTGTGGCGCACAAATTCAACAGCGAAAGGATAAGAATCACCGTTGCTTACAGCGTTTTCAAGAGTCTTTTGAAGTCTTTCTTGTTCAAAAGTGTTGCTAACCCACCATGTATAACGGCGACCATCACCCAAATCAGCGATTGTTACTGCTGTGCTTGGGCCATATCCTTTCTGAGAAGGGATTTCGTAGTTCGGTGTTCTAACAATAGCAAAGTTACTGTAATAGTGACCTTGCTCTGCGGTGAATCTATCTGTGTTCACTCTGAACTTAGGCCCAGCGTTAGCCGCCCTATCTGCTTCTACCCTGTCAAGGAAGGCCGTAGCCTCGTCTGTCAATACTATCGGTTCTGTATTTATTTCTGTTTCTGTCATTTTATTCAACTCCATTTTTTAATGCCTTGTTCGGCAAACTATCGTATAGTCAATTAGTATATCAAGTATTCCTTTTCCATTTTAGTAAGCACAAACAATAAAATAGTGGTGCTGACAATTAAGAATGGTGCTTACATGGTAACAAATCCTATTTCTGATGATAATCGTAAAAAAATTATTCAATTAATCATTAGATGTTCTAAATTAGCCCCTCACGCAAGCGAAAAAAGTCTGGTTAAACTAGAAGACATATCCACTAATTTAACTTATTACTTAGATTCTGATGATGGTGTCTGGCCTGAATATCGAAAAACCGTTCCCTTTGATTTCATCGTTAAAGAGTTTCATCAGAGAGTAAACGCTTTAGAAGCGGAAAATCCTGATGATGTTTACAGTAAGTCGTATCGAATCTTAGAACGGGCAGGTTTTAATCCTGAAATGATGGCGAAAAATAATGCTGTTAGATTTGTAGGCAAGCCTAAGAAAGCGTTAAAGGTTCTCAAAAAGAACATTTCTGATTACTCCTTGAGTTTGATTAAAACTGATAACGGTGGAATCTTGCTTAAATTAGGAAATAAGTTTAAAGATAGTAAAGTGTTAAGTGAATCTGATTTCACCCAGATGTTCCACAAGAGTTTAGCGGCTGAACCAGCGATTAAAACTTGGTTTGACAATTTGATTGGTGGCGCACACACTTTTGCTACTGAAGATACAGGAAGTGAAGATGAGGATTTTGAATTTGGAGGTGTTTCCACATCTAACAATGTTAAAGGGCAAGGAGGTGTAACTGAAAGGATGGATGATGCTAAAAGTTTTCCTTCTGAACTATTGAGACTCATAGAGGAAAGCCGTAATCTTTGGCCTTCGGGAACAAAGGATATTATTACTGAAAATATAATTAGTTTAGACTTGAGAGAAAACGAACCTGACCCTAACCCTCGACCAGAGCCACCTTGTAAGCCTGTGTGGAGAGAAATGCCTCCTGACCCTAGAATGTCTAGGATTGACGCTTACAATATGGTAGATTCGGGAAGACCTTCTGCTCCTGATGGGTTTGGATGGTCAGTTTCAGGATTGTCGGAATCCAATCAAGCCGAAACTTTTAGAAAAACTCAGTTAGTTACTTGGCCTAGATTTCACATACTCGCTGGACAAAAAGGTGTCAGACGAGTATTAACTGAACCTCAACCTGAAGGTTGGGTAGTTAACCAAACTAAACCTCAGAAGTGTAGTATATTTAAACAAGGCTTCTTACTTAGAATACCATCCTTAAGTGCGGAAGCGACAGTTACAGGATATAATATTCGTTCTGCTGGTTCTGATATTCAAGTTCCTGAAAAAGTCAGGTTCTTTAAAGATTCAGCAGATGGATTATACATGGAGATTCAAGATTACAATTCCACAAGACACGCAGATTGCACTTTTACAGTTACTCAATCCGCACCACCTTATTCCACTTACGGTGGAGATGTGGCGGCAGGAAACTTATTTAGTTGTGATATAACCTTTAAAGATTACAAAGCAGGTAAGGGAAAGCAATACGGCAATTACACCTCTGAAAACATTATCCTTCAAGGAAGTGGAGTGTCTGACGCGGATAAAGTTATTGACAACCAACAACTAACGGATGATATGACAATTGGAGATGCAGTAGAGAAACTTTATGGTTGGCTTTATAATTGGTTTTGTGAAGACATCCCTCGTAGCCAAGATGACATGATTGGTAAATACCTTAGCACAAACGCAGGTGCTTGTCGGCACAGAGCGTATATTATGTTTTTAGCGTTAAACCGTTTGGGTTTACCTTGTCGAATGGTTGGTTCAACTTGTCACGCGTGGTCGGAAGTCTGGAATCCAGACACAGGTTCATGGATTGAATTAGATTTAAATGGTTGTGAACCTCCCCGACCCGAAGATGAGTGTCCGAACTGTGAAGTTAAAAATCCTTTCTTTAACAAAATGAGAGATGGAGAGTTAATTAAATGCTGTCCTGAAGGATTTAGAATGGAAGGTTCAGAGTGTGTAGCCCTAGATGGTAGTGGAGACACTACACCCAACATAGAGTGTGAAAAATGTGTTCCTCGCGTTTGTCCAGAAGGATATGATTGTAACCCTCAGTTAGACAAATGTGTTCCTGATTGTGAGAAACTATACGGGCAAGGTTGGCACTATCATGTGGATAGAGATGAGTGTGTCAATTGTGATAACGAAGGTGCTAATTTAGAGTGGAAGGTCGAGCGAGGGGATTGTGGTTGTAAAGATTGTCCTGAAGATTTCACGTTGAATGAAGAAGGTTTTTGTGAAGATGAAAACGGACTCATTTCAGGTGATGCACCCAGAGGTTTCTACTTCGATAACGACTTAAATCAATGTTATCCGAAACCTGATTGCACGAAGAAAACGGGAACAGTATTCAATGAAGATACGGGTGAGTGTGAATGCCGACCTTTAAAGACTATTAAAGACGGTAAAACTATTTTCACTTTAAGACGTTGGGATATAATGACAGGTAAGTGTGAAGAAGAACTACAATGTGGGCCAGATGAAGAAGTGAAATATGACCCTGTGTTGGCAGATTGGGTTTGTAGGAAAATAGAAAGTGACACGGATTCTGAAGAAAGAAATATCCTAGACCCGATTACTGAAGATACTGAACAGATAGAAGAAGAACCAGAGGATGAAATAGATTCAGGTGTTAAAACTGATAAAGACGCAAAGGGCATCCCTAAAGTAGATAGTTCTCGTTATGTAAAAACCTCAGATGGAACTCGGACAAGCAGTAAACCGAACAATGTGGAAGGATGGATTATGTCGGAGAAACAAGACTTACAACTTAAAGGCCGTGATTCTAATAACCAACGATACGGTTCTATTTGGGATTACAGAGATTTATATGGGGTAGGTGAATGGTTAGACGCTCAAGCCGACACCAACTTAATTTCTTATAAGAAACCTAGTCAAAACAGTTATTTCATAGCGTTTTCCATCAACCCTGATGACTCTAAGGCGGAAAATCATTGGGATTTGTGGAAAGAAGGTATCGCATCGGTAAAAGGTGGTTTAGGTAAATCTAAAAACGGAGATAGCATTAAATGGCAGAAATTAGGTGGAACGGCTGATAAAACTCCCCTTGAGTGGGGTTTAAACTTCCCTGATGGAGATGTTTGGATTCTAATGCAAGAAAGATAATTTAGTGTGTCAACTAGGTCGCACTCGTTATTCCTAATTTAACTTTTAAACCGAGCCTTCTTATAGTCTATCAGCCACATGAAAGTATGACTAAACCTTGGTTAAGCGAGTGGAATAAGTTTACACCTCAAGCCATTGAGGAAATAAAAAGTCATAATGATGACACTCATTTGGAAAAAGAATGGATGTCTTACGTTTATGAAAAGAACGGCAGATACTACATCGGTGAAGCCTCTTTAGGCGGTGAATCAGCGATTTCTATTATTCCTGCGGAAAAAGGAGTTAAAGATTACGCTACGAAAGGTCTTAAACCTGCTCAGAGAAAGTGGACAATACACGGTCACCCGTTGAAAGATGGAAAAATATACAATGGGAGACAATACTTTTCCTCAGTAGATTTGATAGATGAGTTTTTAGAAGTCCGAGATTCCGATAAAAGCGGCGGGCGGAAAAGAATAGTTCAGTATATTGTTTACCCTCACGAACAAGTAGAAAAGGGTGAAAAGGTCATTCACAACAGAGTCCGAATATTAGAGTTCCCTAACGCTAAAACTATTATCTCGGCTATGAAAGCATCAAACCCAAAGGTTGACCCCTCCAAAATAACGAGGGAGAATGGAATGAATAAGGCAACTCAAAATGGGACGGCCTTAAATGATATGGGAATTGATTGGTTCAAATTTCAAGAGGCTTTAGGAAATATGGGTTACATGGGTATCGTAGATATTGAAGGGCGTGATTCTAAACACTCTCATCCTTTAGCGGCAGAATCTTATTCTGATAGATTTACTGCTATGCAGAGATTTGCTTTGTTGTTGTTAACAGCAGGTGCGGGTTTCTATGCGTATGGTGAATGGGATAAACGAGCGTAGAACTCGGTAACGATTTGTCTCAACTCGTTGAACTCAGGATTTGTTAACACTAAATCCCATTTACCATCATAATTGTTTAAAGCGGTTTCTGAAATTTCATTTCTATTAGCCCAATGAATGTGAGCGTCATCAGGGTAAGTCTGTTCAATTCTTTTCTTTCTAATTTCATCATCCACTTCTAACCTAATTAAGAACCATCCGTCTGCCCTTAACGCATCTAATTCATTTGGGAATCTTACATCGTCACAGACTAAACAACCATTTATTTTCTGTTGTTTAAAGTCGGAAGATATTTTATTGGCGTGGGAAACAAGTAAGTCAATCCAGACAGATTCTCTTATATCACGGAATTGCTGACCTATTTTCTGAAGTAAAGGTCTATCTTTATAGTTTTCAGGCATTAAAAAATAATCTTTGGCTACTTGTTTAACAGGGGCGGCGAGAGAGATTTGTTGAGAAGAGGTGTAAGGGCGGTCAAAGAAATCATCACGCTTAGGTTGTTGCATTTCGTGGTGTTGTTGTATTATGTTGGTGAGGGTAGTTTTACCTGCGGCCATCTTACCCGATACTGCAATCTTAAGCATATACTATCGTTAGGACACTTTACTTTTAATGCTTTGGCTACGATGACTTAAAATAGTCGCGTTGAGTATTAAAAATGATAACATGGACTATTTCAACACCTTTGATAATCTTATCTCACCTCGTTTAACTATGAGGGCAGAAGATGACGCACCTGCAAAGTATGAAAACTGCTTCTTTGAACTGCCTGGTGCAGGGGCTAAAAAATTAGAAGAATATTACGATGATATGGATGGTGCAGACAATCCCTTTAGTGCTATAACTATCGAAGGAACGAAAGGAAAACAATGGAAATGGACGGCAAATGGGAATCTGAGATTGAACCATAACAAAATTAACATCTTAGAAAGTCGAAAATCTGGTGCGGCTCGACTAAAGGTTAAATCGGGTTATGCCGTTAAACTTAGAATAACCGTAGGAGAGGAAGATTTCATCTTAGGGAAAAAGAGTAAAGCCCCCACAGTCAGAGAGCAAAGCGCACCTGTGAACTCTGGAAAGGGTCTTACGCGGCGTGAAAGATATATTCGGAGTGCAGGGAGTGAGTGGGATGAGGTAATCGAGTGGCCTGTTATGGGAAGAGATGATTCTCCTCTGTATGGAAAAGAGCAGGTGGATGTAGTATTAGTAGGAGATTCAGGTGATTATCTCAGTATGGATTTGGAAGGTCAATGGGATGGAATTGCTAAGTTCCGCTTAAAGTTAGGAAATGAAACCTATGCTAATGTCGGAACAGGTGACATTAACGGAAACTCCTACATCAAGTTGTTAGGAGTTTGTAAGATAGACGAAACCAGCGAAAGTGGAACTAACATAAAACTAGAAACCTACAAAGGCTATCCTATATGGAGAGATGAACGCTCGACCCCATTCAAAATAGACGTTAAAGGTAATATCACAGGTTTAACAACTGTCTTTACTCAAACCTATTCGGCTGGGACTGAGCAAAGTGCGGCTGTCGGTATGGCTAAAGTTTGGATAGATTCTCAAGTTATTTCCAATGGTGGAAGCGATGAAGGTGGAAGCGATGAAGGTGGAAGCGATGAAGGTGGAAGCGATGACGGTGGAAGCGATGACGGTGGAAGCGATGACGGTGGAAGCGATGACGATGAGTGGGACACTAATCTTGGGGCTTGTCCAGATAACGCTTCGCAGAATGATGCGGGACAATGTGAGTGTGATGCAGGTTATAAATTAGATTCTAATACTCAGACTTGTGTTAAGAAAGAGGATTCCATGTCAAACTATATTGTTTTGGGTGGTTTAGCCCTACTAGGATTAGCCTTACTTGGTTGAGCCAAGCCTTCTTATAGTCCTTCAGTTAAATAGAATTGATATTATGACTATAATAGGTTCACCTTTTAATTTCGGTGCTGAAATATTTGCCCAAAAATACGCGGCTCAGGGTGAGGGACAAGGACAATCACAAGGTTATATGCCGACTGATGCTCAAAATAGTGGTTCTCGTATTTCAGTTGATGGTGTTTATTATGATACCGCAGATAGTGTTCTGAGAGGTTATCGGAACTGTGTCTTTACTAAAGCAGAGGCTAAACAGTTTATTAGTGGATTTGAACCACAAAAGGATAATTATTCAGAGGGAGAATGGGATAATTATTTGAATAACGGTCACTTAGGTATTTTAAACCCTAATAATAGAAATCAACCAGCAACAGTAGGTGCATGGAGTGAGTGGTCAGATTGCGCCCCTAATGTCAATGGTGATGGTAAGCAAAATCGCACACGCGAAATCGTAAAACCTAAACTTGTCAATTGTGTGGAAGATAGAATCGGACACGGGTTTTCTTTGATTGAGTTTAGAGAATGTGAATTACCTGCTGAAGACCCTATTTACGGATGTATGGATTCTGAAGCGAATAATTACGATTCTGAAGCGACTGAAGATGATGGTTCATGTCAGTCTAGCGAACTTGAAGATGATGATGATAATGATTTAACTCCCGAACAACAATCTGCTATTGATGGTGCTGATGACTCAGAGGAATCATCAGGTATTGCTAAAACTTTAACAGACAATTGGATGTTAGTCGGTGCGGCTATCTTAGGATTAGTTCTAATAGGGTGATTCTATGTGGCAAGGCGACTACCCATTTTTAGGTTATCAAGTTTACAGTCTTGGAAATCAAGAAACAGGTCAATATGAAAGTGGTGGAAACACTATTTTACCTAACCTAATCGGCGGGTGCGGAGATGGTTTTGAAATTGACCCTCAGACCCAAACCTGTGTAGCCACTAAATTTAACCCCCCAAGTAGTAAGGAAAACACTCAAGCCATGACATTAGGTTGCACCGATTCTAATTCATCTAATTTCAATCCTGAAGCCACCACAGATGACGGTTCGTGCGATGGAAACAACAGTATGTCTAGTGTGACAGGGTTACCGCCTGTTTCAAAGAAAACCCTGCTGGTCTTACTAACTGCCACAGGATTAGCCATTAACGCTTTCTCCCTACATAAAAGGTTTCTACCATCCAAGTAACGTGGTTAGAAAATAAAATGAGAAAATTGCTATCACTAGAGTAAGCATCTTAGCGTTAAACTTAGTGAACATTAATTCCATCACTTCATCATCATAAGATGAACTTCTGGGCTTCCGCACCATACAATCACTACTCTTTTTTGCTAGTTAGTTTTATTCAAACTGTGCCACATATTCCTTTTTACTGACACCTACTTTTCTATAATATTTGCTTGTGTGCCATGTGTAAGGCTTATTTTTGTAGTCTTGTTTTAATTGATAAGTAAAAGGTTCTGATTCTTTATTTACCTCGATAAATGGACTGCTCGCTATTCTGGTTGCTATTCTCATAGCCGTTAAGTCCACCTTTCTTTTCTTCAGGGATTCTCTCACTTGGTCTGCCGATAAAAAGCGATTTTCTTTTGATAAAACGTATAATATAGTCCAGAAGTAACGGTCTTTTCTAACTGAAAAGGCACAGGTCTTTCCGCAAAACAGGTTGGAATCAGAATGGCGACCTCTTAAAGTAGAAAATTCTTTATTACAATAAGCACAACTTACTGTTATAGTGGCCCTGCGCGTTTGTGCGCCACCCATACATTTCTTATCACAGTAAACATTTTGATTTTCTGTAATTTCTTTCATTCCTCTTTTTGATAAATCTATCGGTTTCTCGCAAAAGGAGCAAGGAACTTCTAATGCTTCACACATACCTATTCATAGAGGCAATTTACATTTATACTGTTTAATTCATTGATGAACTCTGTCATACCTATTGTATCTTCATACCTAACCGTTGGATTACCATTTCTAGTAGTGCTAAAGTCGGTTAAATTACAAAATCTCCACTTTTTACCTGTTCCACCTACCTTGCGAAAAGCGTAAACTGTTTCCACTCCTTTGTCCTCATACAGTTTAAAATATTTATTATATTGTCCTCTTTCCCTTTCATTAAGATAAACAGGAAACAGTTCGTTCTTACTTTTTACTTCGATTCTAATACCCATGAATAAGATGGGATGGCTTTCTAAACTTTTAAACATTAACACATCAACACCTTCGCTATGCGCTCCTCTTTGACCATACCAAGAATCCCCTAATTCTACGGATAAGACTTTAATTAACTCACGTTCAAAACGAGTTCTCCGTCTGTTACTCATATTTTAAATATGCTGGGATGATATTTAGACTTACTTCAACGCCTGTTTAATGTATTTAGGTAAAAGAGAAGCGATATTCCGAGTTTGATACCAATGTGGGAAGTGAGCATCAACTAAATACACATGACCCCAATCATCCTTAGAACGCATAGCCCTACCGTATTGTTGCATAATAGTTTGAACAGTTTTGGTTTGATACCACTTTTCGCTTTTCTTCATCTTGAGTTGAACTTTCGTATCACCTAAAGATAAAAATGGTAACTTACAAATTATCACAAATTTAATATCTTTGTTATCATAACCTTGATTAGCGTAAGTTGAAATTAAGATACCGTTTCCAGAGTCTCCTTTGAAACCTTCCAATACACCCTCCCTTTCTTTTGGATTCTTAGTATGTTGAATTAAACGGGCGGCTATTTCAGGATGATTATCCGAAAGAATATCCACCACAGCCGATTCTATCCCATCCGTGTAGGGTAAGATAAGACCTTTGTGATTGGGATAATGACTCGCTATTTCGGCTACAACATTGGCAGTTTTCTTTAGGTCTGAAAACTGAATACCTTGAGATTCTTTGTTCCAAATCATCAGCCCACCATTTCTTTTGATAGCCAAAGGTCGTTTAGAAACAGGAAATGTGGACTCATTGACTCTGAGGAAAACTGTTTCTTCAGGATTTAAACCTAATTCACTCATAAATATAGTATCACTAACTATTGTTCCAGACATAAATACACGTTGTTTACCTAGTGACAAAAAACAATCTTCTGCGTAATCGGCTACTGAAAGAGGTTCAACTTTAAGTTGATTCCTTAAATCATCGTCATCAAACTGATAAACCCATCCTTCCCAATTCACTTGTAGTTCTTTCATCATCAAAGTGGTGTGTTGAATAAAGGCTTTAGCGTCCCCCATTTCATCAGGTTTGTATTTTCTGTGTTTAAGACGAGTTTCCACTTCTTTAGCAATAGCCCGTAAAAACAAAAGAATCTTAATACAATCTGACCTGCGAGTTTCAGGTGTGGTGTTTACTCGCATAGATTCCACACTTGGAAACGGATATTCTTCCATAACTTCACTCATGTCTTTAACAGTATAATTTTTACCGTGTATAAGGCGGGCTATTCTTTTACGAGATAACGCAAACCCGCAGAATTGTTCTATTGTTTCAGGAACGGTGTGGGCTTCGTCAACTATAAGTAAAGGTCTAGTAGGTAAACTAGGCTTACCGAAAAGTTTCATGGCTGTTAAATAAGTAGTGTTTCCAATAAACCAACGGTTTTTCAAACCTTCAGCGTAAGCCGAGTAATACCCGCAAGGAGTAGTGAATGACTCTCCATTAATTACGCCTTCCAAATCATCAGTAGTCAAGGCGTGAGAGCATTGATAATCTTCTATAACTCGGCAAGGCGCGTTAGAAGCATTACACCCTTGTAAATCTAATTCAGCGAGTTCCGAATCTTCTAAGGCGCAGTCATAGTTAGCCTTTCCCATCGCTGAAGCCATAAATGGGTGGTCAGCGATATATTGTTTCTGTAAACCCTTTAAAGGTGTAGAAATATAACAATTAGTATTGAAAACCAATGGTAGCCAATAAGAAAGTGCGCTTTTACCTGAACCTGTGGGACATTCTACAATGATATTTTTGTAACCAGCCTCTAATTTCTCACTAATCAAAGGAAGTAAATGTTCTTGTTCTGCCCTCATTTCCGAATACGGACTGTCAGCAGTAAGTAATTCGTGATAGTCTCCCTCTGGCGGTTCTTCAGAGATTGGTTTAACATTTATTTTCTCATATCCTAGAGGAGTAATAACTGTGGCTAAACTGTGAGTTGTTAAAGGTTTACCTCCTTGCCCTTGTGCGCTGTGATTAACAGTATCTTTCTCATAATCTTCTGCATAATCAGTTGGTAAGTCTATTTCCACCTCTCCAAGTCTTTCACCATCCACCAATAATTTTAACTGATTTTTAGAACAGTAAGAAATTAATCTCGGTAGTAAAAGACTACCTGCTCGATATTTACCTTTCCATGATTCTCCTTTCCACCAGAGTTTGAAAGTGGATTTTAAAGTATCTTTATGCGTGAAAGTGTTACCTAAAACTTCGATTGAATGAGCCGACACAACAAGTAGTAAAGGCAAGTGGTATAAATGCGATTCGGTTATTTCTTATCTTTAACGATAAATGCTTGGGAAATTGTTTTAGAAACCTTCTCTTTCTCCCAGAGTAAACCAAGTTTTTCAATATCATTGTCTATGAAGGTGAAATAGTCAATGCTGTCTTTTAAATCTGCAAACCCATCCATGTCACATAAGTCACATTTAAGTTTAAGTTCAGTCTCAAGACACCATCCGACACCGTTACACTTAACACAAACTATTCGAGTCACGACTATAATAAAGATTTAAGACTAATTAAAGGTGTCTTTTTGGAAGTGGTTTACCAAGACAAGCCTTCTTATAGTCTGACGACTACATAATATATGATTAGCATGGCTGTTCTCACACCTTTTTTTGATGTTGTAGCAGGAGTGGCTATTTTAGCAGGTCGTTCCTCCCTTTTAGATACAGGTATCTTTAAAACAGCAAACAACAATTTTACTGTCCGTCAACTCCTCGCGTTAGGGTTCATAGGCTATGGGGGTTGGAATCTCTGGAAAATCGAAAGAGCGCAAGATAAACTTAAGAAAACTTTAGATGCAGAATCCTTCGGGGCTGAACCTGAACTCGTTGGTGGCCCATGTGAAATATGTGATGAAGATTTATTTAGAGATTACGATGATTCAATGGGCGATGTATGCCTTTCTTGCTATTACGAAGAAAGGTCGAAGCAAGACGATGAAGGAAATGAATACGATGGTTGGTTATTAAACTTTGCCGAATCCTTCGGTGCGGAAGTTTTCAACCCTAAATGTTGTGTATGTGTCAAAGCAGGTAGGATAGACCATCCTATTAGTGAGATAAGCCCTGCAATCGAATGTTCTGATTGTGGTTCATATACTCATATGATGTGTCTTGATAGAAGAATGAATATAGTTAGATGCCAAAGTTGTAAATCAAGTAATGTGGTGAAAGCATGAGTAAGAAAAGGATGAGATGTTGTGCTTGTAAGGATTGCGCTATTGCCTATGTCGAGCATATCGAGCGACAAGAAAATGCGGCAGAATCTTTCGAGGCTAATGCTTAATTGGGGAGAGATTGAATTAATATGGCTAAGAAAAAAAGTCAAGATATTACAGAGTTAACAGAAAGGGCTAAAGTTTTGGCTGAAGCCACAGGCCGCGATGAATCTGATGTCTTAGCAGATTTACTTGATGATGGGATTTTAAACAATTCTCATAAAACTGAAGACAAAGATTTAGTAACTCAACTTAAAGAGGCGGCGGCTTTGATTTCCACAGTCCAAGAGATAAATACTGATATTTCTAATAACAAAGTCTTGAATGGGGGGGATAACACTACTTCAGTTAAAGTTGAAACTACTTTAGAAGGTGATATAGTTGACCGCGCTATTGCTTCAGCGCAGAAAAAGGCTGAAGAACTTAAAACTTTAATCGCTACTTTGATTCCTATTTTTCTTTTAATCACAGGTGGGGGGATGGAAGCCTTTGGAGTTATTAATATATTAGAAGATGGGGCAGAAATTTCTCCAATTGCCGATTCTTGTGTTTATGGGATTGATTGGGCAGATTGGATATGGGAGAATGATGAGTTAAATGTTTTTGGTAATTTATGGACGGATTGTGAAAATATTTCAACGGATTCTTTAGAAACTATGGTAGTTATGGCTAATGCTTTTGATTCTGAAGTCCCTAATCCTGAATGGGTGTTTGGAAATATTGACATTTATGATTGGGAGCAAGATTCTAACTTCCATATTGAACTAGGAGATGCACCCGACAAGGAAATAACTATTTGGGTAGATTTATTTATTCGAGATGATTTTGATAATGGAGGCATCCCGATTGCACAAACGCAACTAACAGGCGTTCAAAAACCTGTTGAAATAGTGAGGGGTTGTATGAATTCAAATGCAGAAAATTATAATCCTCAAGCAACAGAAGATGATGGCTCATGCGAATATCCTCCTGAACCAATACAAGGTTGCACCGATTCTGATGCAGAAAATTATAATGAAGAAGCAACAGAAGATGATGGCTCATGTGAATATCCTCCTGAAGAACCTTGTGAGGTAGAGATTACTAATCATTATCGTGGACATATATCGGATGATGAAGAACAAGATGCAATTTTAATTGCGTTTAGAATTGTCCCTACAAATTGCGAAAATGAAGAATTAGAGATTGATATAGAACTATATCAAAATGGTTTTATTGCTAATTATACTCATTATATAGTTATTGCGGGAGATGATGATACTGATATTAATCATATTTTCGATGGTGTAGCAGTAGGCGATTCATGGATTCCAAAAATAACTACTTCTCTTGATAATGAAATTTTAGAACAAGTTAATTTCTGGGGGATAGATGTTGAAGCACAAGACCCTGAATTTTGTGAAATTATTATTTTTAGTATTGATATACAAACTAATAGCACTAATGCGACAGTAGTATTCGACCTTGATTGTGGGGAACAACCTAATGAACTTGTAGGCTACAATATTACAGTTCAATTTTTAGTTTACAATGTTAATCAAACCGTTAGTGAAGCAGGAGGGGAAGGCCCGCTTCAATGGATTGAAGAAATCTATTATATACAAGGATATGTTGCTGATTATCACTATTTATTTTTAGATGATTATGCTCAAGACAATACAACTCACTATGACTTTTATTGGTATGCTATGTGGGAAGATGGTGAAGGTTATCAACAATTGCTCGAAGAAAAATGGTTGAACCGACAAGTTACTACATAATCTTTGTAGTTATTGACACATAAGTATCTTCTTATAGTCTTTCAGTTAAATACTATTGATTAGTATGGCTATCTTCACACCTATCTTGGATATTGTCGCAGGTGTTTCCATTTTAGTCGGAAACACTACTGTTTTAGATACACCTATCTTAAGGTTTAAAGACAAATCCTTGACTCTTCGACAAATACTTGGATTCAGTTTTGCTGGCATAGGTCTAGGTAATCTTTGGGTAATCCGAGAAGCCAGAAAAAAAGGTGAGTAAATGTTTAAACTTTTCACAAAACACCCTAATTCCACAGGGGAGTCTTACTTGACTCACTTGAAAACTGCTTTCAAGTATTCTTTAAGTTTAGCAAGTTTATCCGCAGTTTGTCTTATTCACGGTATCTTCCCATTTATCTTTGAAACCACTACTAGCAGTAAAATCAAGAAAATCAGTGGTGAAATGAATAAAAGCAGGTGGTCACGATGAGTTTAAGAGAGCATTTCAAAGAGCATTTCTGGTCTTACACCGCACTAGGGGGGCTGTTAGGTTGGGCGGCTCTTAAAGGTGAACCCACTAAAGAAGAAAATTACAATGTTGAAGCCTATGATATGAATCTACACGTTTGGCTGTGTGGTCAGTGTCACGATGTATTTGATGAGAAAGAAGAAGCAGATAACTGCTGTCTGGAAGTCACAGAAGTAACAGAAGATTCGTTGGAGTCTGAAATGTTTAAAGCCGAGATGTTCATTGAGAGTGACGGTTTAACAGTTCAACTTATGGGATTTGACGGTTCTTTCTTAACTGATGGTGAAATAAAAATGGGTTACACAACTGCTTCGGAATTAGGATATGAGCCTAAGCAACTTAAACCTGTAATGTGGGTTTGGGATGCACAAGAAGACTACGGTGCTTACATGGCAACCGACCAGATAACATTTTTAACTGAATCTTTCGGCTCTGAAGATTTTGCCTCGGCTATTATTGCACCAGAAAAGGTTACAGGGCCAATGCAACAGGCTTTAATGACTAACTACTTACTCCGAAAATCTATGTTAGATGATGAAATGCGGTATCTCAAACAAGAAGTAAGAAGCGGTCGTATGAGTAAAAGACAGATGGCCTTTAAACTATTAGAACTAGAGAACAAGTTGCGAGCCGAAGAAGACCCTAAAGCCCAGCACTCTGTAACTTACATGAAGGGGGTTAAAGTTAAACCTCGCAAGTTAAACGGCGACCTACCTCCAGAAATCGCTATGAAGCGCACTCAGATTGGCCGTGATACGCCAGAGGCTATCAAAGTTGATTGGGACTCTAATACTAAACCTTTGCGTGTTGACCCTTTTAACGAGGTGGAATGGGGTGCAGAGAGTTCAAAAAGGGGGCGGTTACACAAGGTTGGTGGTCAGACAGTCGAGGAATGTGTAGATATTCAAGGTCGAAAAGTGGACGCAACTTCTAATTACTACCGTGTTCGATTCCGTGACCCAAAAGACTTCAGTAATTTCCGAGTTCCTGCATGGGCGGCGCGGGCGGCTAACAGTATTGGAGTAAAGTATTACGATGTTAGAGGTTCTAAAATAACTATGGGTCAGACTAATCAAGGTGAGTGGAAAATACAAAGTATAATGATTCCTAATAATTCTTTTGTTAATCCGAAAGAAGCGGCTGTTATTGCTAATCACATCCAAGACCGTATAGAAAGAGAAGGAAAATGGGCGAAAAAAGAGTGTAAAGATAATGAAAGAGTTTTGGTTGTTCTTTGAGATGAAAATAAACCAATCCGATACCTATTAAACTTTCTTGACTTCCGACCGAAGCCTTCTTATAGTCAAACAACCAATTAAGGGCAGGAAGGCAACTTCCTAACCACAAAAAAAAAGGAGAGAAAAATATGTCAATGATGATGAAGACCCTAAGAACTGTTGGTGCGGCATCTGTGCTTGTTGGTGGACTATTCCACTTAGCAGGGCCAGCCGTGTTTGACCTACCTCTGATTGGAAGTGCTATGAGCCGAATTTGGAATTTCGGTGTCGGCCCTGCTACTGTTCAGAGACTCTTTGGCTTGGTTGCCGTCCTTTACGGCGCACACGCACTTGGTTTTGATAACCTTGTAGCAAAAGTGCCTGTAATCGGTATGCCTGTCAAGGGAGCGTTAAACAGCATGGAAGACAGTCTAGTGCCTGATGAAACAAACTCTTACTCAGTCTGAGTAAGTTAGTTTGGGCTATCTAGCCCTATACAATTGCGTCAGCATTATGCACTCACAGGTAACTTACCTGTCTGTATGTATTGCTCTCCATCTGCGGTAGATAATCTAACTAAGCGTTTTGCTAAATTAGTGTCTTGGCTTAAATCAGTATCAACCCCTTCAGGGTAACAGTTTGCTGAATAGGAACAGTAAAGACATTTCCAATCGCCCACAGGCGCAGATGGTTGTTTTTGATGTTCATTCCATTTGCTTCTTGATAGTAAACCTGTTTCAAACATATCTTCAGCCATTTCATCAGGGTATCGCAAATAGAACTCTCTTTCAGGAGGTTCATCGGACTCTAGTTTGAGAGACAATGAGGCGAATCTTTGAATTATCCGTTCCATTGATATACCTTGAACGGGTCTTATTTCTACATCTCTTACACACGCTCTATTATCAATCTTGTAGGCAGGATTAGGCGTTATTTCACCACCATAATTATTCATCAAGATTGGCTTACCTGTGTAGCCTTCTGAAAGTTCTACTGCGAATTGTTTATCACGACAATCAGAACGGTCTATGTAATATAATAAGGCGTAAGGCATTTCTCCGTGAACCTTTTCTATGGGTTTTCTAAGATGTAAATACCACATCACCTGCATAATGTAATCTCTGTGAGGAAAACCACTTGGATAAAGATGATTAGATTTTCCGAATACATTTTTGTTAAACGTATAGCCATATCCAGATTTCACTTCCACAATGATTGGATGTTTGGCTTCGTGGTCAAAAACAATTGCATCTATCTCACCTGAAACATTATATTCGTGCGCTCGTATCTTGATATTATTTTGAACAAATATTCCACCTTTGTTCCAATTGTCTTGTAGAGCGTTTTCTATGTGAACCCCATAAGTCATTCTTCTTAGGCCGATAGAATCAATAGGTTCTCTTTCGTAACCGTTTTTAGAATACCATATTTGGCGATGACATTTACCCCACAAATTAGGCCTTCCTACCTCATCTACAATCTCGCATGAAGATTGGGTAACGTAGAACATTCCACTTGAACCTCTGTAAGAAGGTGCGGTGAGTTGATTATCGGAACAATCAGTAAGTTGGAATATCGTTTTAACAGGTTTTTGCATTGATATTGAAGTTTCACCTGTTCTTTCTAAAAATTTTCTTGCTTCGTCTGTCAGTTCCATTTGTTCACCTATCCGTTAAGTAACAGCATCTAACCTATAACTGCTCTTGTTTTTCACGAAGTATATTCAAGAGTTTTTTAAACTCACCTCGTAGTTGAGAAACATCTTGTTTGTCTGCCTTTTCAACATCTGCTTTGTTAGGCCAACTGTATATAGTTCTTTGATAGTAGAAACCATCTTTAACCATAGTAGCCAAAATTAGTCTCGCCTTTTCAAAGTTTTTGATTGAATCTAGTGGTAAAACCCAAATTTCCGAAGTATTTTCCATCAAATCATCTTCTGTTTTAGCATCAGATAAATTGGTTGTCGCTAATACTGAAAACTTAAACTCATCATCGTTTTCTTGGACTATGGCAAAGTGAACGATATAAAGTCCGTCCCCATCGTTAGCCCTCATTTGTATTTTAACATCCACTAACAATCCGTTTTCGTTTAATTTTACTGAAGCACTTTTTATTTTTTCCATGTTTACAAACTCCTTCCTATTCTTTTAACTTCACTTTTATTCATGTGACCTATCACCATAATTTTATTGTTATCACTCAATTGTAACAAACAATATACTTTACCAGATTCTTCAGGGTCGTCTTTAAAGATTATGACTCTTTGTGGGCCAGCAGGAATGGATATTTCAGGAGAACCAGAATCCATTATTTTACTTAGTATATCATCCATATTCTCAACTCGTCATATCATTAATTATCTTTGTTAATTTACTTTCTACCAGACTAACTAAATTATCGGCTAAAGCGGTTAAATCAGGAATATCTGAACCACCTTCAAGTTTAACTTCCATTGACAGTTTGGGATATTGTGTTTGGATGTTACCAAATCCACCTTTAGATTTAACTTCTACCGTGTTACCATAAGATACAGTAACCGTTGAACCTGTTGTGTTTATTGAAGCAATATGTTGAATGGTTTTTTGAGGGTCATTAGTGTCGAGAATGTTTTTCTTATTAGTGGCTTTAACTACTTTGACAACAGTTTTTATCTTAGTTAAAGTAAGTAGTTCGGAATCAATGTTAATTAGGAAAACAACTTCTCCATCACCATCTAAGCAGTAATTTATATCGTCAGCCTTCCTATTGGATTTCTTAGGATTAACATACTCCTTTTTAACTAAATCAATGTGACCACAATCTCTTTTGTGTTTACCTTCAAACCTATGGAGATAAAGTCGGTGTTCAGTCTTGGTAGGGTTAGACCATTCTTTGTAACCATAACCCTTTGCGGCGGTGTCAACAGACAGTTCATAATCAGACATACAACATTAGTTTAGGCAGATAGTATATCAAGGGTTAGGAAAAATTGACCGTTGCCGCCGCCCCATCATCTAATTTTACTATGGAAACGATAGCAGGTTTAGGTTCAAACCCAACCATTTTCTGAAAAGAAGTCTGACCCTGCCATGTGCTTGAGACTATTAATTGTATATCTTGATATTTTTGCATACAATGGCCGTGTGTGTGACCTGTTACGAAAATATCTGGTGTGCTATCAATGGTCAACATATCGGTTGGTTCGGAAGCGATTTGATTCTTGACACCCCATTGAGGGGCTAGATGCCTTCTTTTTAGCATTTGCTTCATAGCGTTTTCAGGGTTTTCATACGAGGCTTCGTTTAAATTCATCACCATATCATCAATAGATTTGCCATGATAGGATAAAACATCTGAACCACCTATTTTAAATCGGCAAGGATTTCCTACAAAGTGTCCGTGATTAAAATGACTTTGAACTTCTGGTGATAAAACAGGTTGTGGCTCGGCTAGTCTCACGGCATCGTGATTACCTGGTAAAATAATAGTTTCCATGTGGTCAGGAACTCTTTCTAAATCCCGCCCTGTCAATTCGTATTGTTCGTATAAATCTGCAATATCTAATTCTTTCTCTTGATTAGGATAAACGCCTACACCATCAACAATGTCTCCTGATATAACTAGGTAGCCCACATTTTGAGCCAAAGAGTCATCTGAGTTTAACCAATCTAACATTTTGTTCCATTCAGTATCAAGAAAATTATCTGCACCTCTGTGTATATCAGAAATAAATGCCGCAGAAATAGGGTCTTTTGGTTCAGTATCTTCTTTATCCTTTTTTATTATATTTGGAAATATCACATGGCGAACCCAAAATATACCTCCGTCCTTCGAGACTTGCCCTTCTATCCCTATAATGTCATCAGTTGCTATTGTTCCAATTCTTTCTAATACTTCTGGACTAACCATAGCATCCATTTCACCGGATGTATCTTCGACAACTAAACGTAAATAACCTTTGCGGGTTTTCTTGGCTTCTAAAACCATTACCACAGTTCTACCTAAAGCATCCCATTTAGAGTATTTTTCTCTATTTCCAACAATAGTTTCAATAGAAACTGAGTCATGGAAATCATAATGCTGTTCCACATATCTTTTGACATTTTTGTATCTATCTAAAAACAAATCTCTGAAGGCTTCCACCTTTTCTGAGGCTTTAGTATCTGCCCCAACAGTTTTGATTATGTCAACTGTCAAGTCGTAATCCTTTGCTTTAGCAGTTATTTTGGGGAACATATTAACACCTAGTTATGACATAAACCTTAAAAAAGAATGCTTCTATTCTGCCAACCATCGTTCTTTGATTATATAGTAACCAAAAAGCAGAAACATAGCCCCGCAAACGTAAAACAAATTATCAGACATATTTTTCACCTACCTTTTGAATCCTGCCATAAAGTCATCAAATGACATTTCTGTTAATGGAACACAATGGTGGCTGTTTAAACCTACATCGGATTTAAACGACCTCTCACATTTTTTACAAAACTTAGGCTTAGAAGGTTTTCTGTATGTCTTCACCTTTAAGAGTTTTTTAATATCAACTTGAATATCTGTTATTTTTTGTTCGTCAGGATAGAATCTCATAAACTTAATTTTTTCCTGTGGAAAACCCTTGCTAATAAGATTCGTAAGAGATTTAACATCTGAACTGTCAGGAACATAAAAAAGATAAATGATGGGTTGTGATGCACCACCTTTTCTTAGTAATCTCCCGATAGTTTGAATTCTTGAACGAACTGAGCGAGTCCCTGAAACCATAATACCAACATCCGCATCAGGAATATCTACCCCTTCGACCAATGCCTTACAAGATAATAACAAACCTTTCGGTTGTGTTGAGAAAGTTTCTAACGCTACTCTCCTTTGTTTAGCAGTTTTTTTACTGTGATATGTTTGTGGATTAAAATGGTTGAACCTTTTTTCTAAACGATTAATATCGTCAATAGATTCGTGAAATACCATTATTTTACCTGTCCGATGACGATGTAATAGTAAATCTAAAGCCCTGAATCTATTATGTGCAGAGTTAAGAACTTCCTTTCTTTTCTGTATCGCTACTAAAAATGCTCCTACATCTTTATCTGATGTTCCCGTAGCAAGTAATCTTTGGCAGGTTATTATCAAGTTACCTCTGTTACCGTATCTAGCAGATAATTTTTTACTTAGATTTACAATACTACTATGGGCTTTATCATGTTCTAATTTTTCAGATACAGTTAAAGGAATCTGCACCGCACATACTTCAAAATCGGAGATAACCCCTTCTTTTAAGGCTTCGTTATAACCATATTGATAAATTACCTCCCCAATCAGTCTAGTCAAATCATCTAACCCAGAATCTTCTCTTTCAGGAGTCGCAGATAAACCTAAACAGGAATGATGATTAACATTAAAGATTTTCTGAAATGAGGGTGCGGCCATGCGATGACATTCATCAGCAATAATAAGATGATTACTGTAAGATTGAAGCGGTAGTAACTTTAAAGCAGTATTGATAACCATGACATTTATTTTCGTGGAGATTGTTTTTTTACCGCCACCACATCTACCAACTTTAAATCCTAAAATATCATCTAAAGCATCCGCCCATTGTTTTAATAATGAAACTTGTGGAACAAGAACTGTAACTACACCATTTGGTTGTTGTAACTGCTCTACAATTAAAGCGTGGGCTACGCGACTTTTGCCTGAACCTGTTGTGGCTTGAATAATTCCTTTATTACTATTAGACTTCCATTTACCAATAGCATCACTTTGCCAATCGTATAATGGATAAGATTTACCAGCAGAATTAAAACTATTCATAGACTCACCGAGAAAGGACTTACCTTTAAGTCTTACTCATCGGTGTTACTGTCAGGAGCAGGTATTCCTTTCAAATAGCCCGCTTTAACAAAGTGAATTCTGCTGTATGGAATGCGTATAACTGAAACCATTTTAGCACCGAGTTTCATTTCCTCATCATCCAAGCCCATATCAGTAAGGACTTCAACGATAACATGGTCGCCGTTATCGAAAAGAGCGTTTATTTCTGTTTTCCCTTCTGCACCAAAGGCATTTTTCCATTCATCAGACATCCCTGAACTACCATAATTAGGGGGTTGACCTGCGATAAACACACCCCCATCAGTAGTGGTGGCGGCTAATAGCGGCATTGTCATTTCTTGTTGTTCGGGTTGTTCGGACATACTCTTATCTACTGCCACATAGTATTTAACTATTATTCCATTGTTAACCAACCTTTAAGTTTCATCAACTCAATTAGGTCTTGGAATAATTCATCATTGATTTGCATCAGTTCAGGAATTTTAACAAAATCTTCATCAGAGACACAGGATTCTAGTTTACTGTAACATTCTTTTAAGATTTTATTAGCCTGTCCGTTTGTCAATTCTGACAACCTTTCATAAGGGTAAATAACTCTCTCATCCGTTTGCGACATCCGACTCACAATATTAGTTAGGGCTTACGCTATATTAAGTTAATTTCGTGAGCAGACTTACCTCACTAAACATAGTATAAAATAGTATCAATTCTTAGAACCGCTTTTATTATGTTTATAGGTTTGTTGAAGTTCAGTAAGTTTAGGGTTGTTGATTAACGCCCACACTGAAACCATATATCCTCGTCTTCGAGAATCGCCTCTTGCCACTTTAGTTTGACCAACTTCTATGAAAACTTTATTTCCACCAATATTTCTAACCCCTCTTAAAGAATGAGATATAGCCCCTGTGGATGGTAACTGTCTTTTACCACAGTTAGACCTCAAATACTCAATTATCTCTGTTGCAGTTGACGCTCCGTTGCCGTCTGCTCCACCGTTTTCTAAAAATCGTCTTACTCTTTCTTCATACCACTTTGTTCTATGTGCCATATTACCACCTTACCATACGAATCAACCAATGGTTATAAACTTTGTGCGTTAGTGTTAGAAGTCTAATATGTCGGTTTGGGTAAATGTTGTATCAGTAACGGCTGAATTAATATTGCTTTCTTCAGGAAGCAACCATTCTAAGTCCATAAAGTATGGGCCACTACAATTATCTATATCGAAATACCATTTTGAACCTTCTGTGTAGCCCCCAACGAGGAACTCTTGAAGAGATGTGGTGTATGTTAAACCGTTATTATGTGCGGCCACTAGATGTTTAACAGAAAGGGCGGTTTTGCGCCAACTAATTACGTCAACTAGAGGGATGTGCAGTCTTTCATCGTCCAGATTGGCGATTAGTGCTGGGACAGTATTACATTTACTGATACTGAGAATCCATTCCTTGTTATTTTCGTCCCATACTGCCGTGTGGAGAAGTTTGTTTGCTTTTAAACTGTAAAGATTGTCCTTTTCACCCATTACCAATTCGCCTTCATCGAGTTGGCCTTTGGCTACCCATCTAGCGACTAGATGTTCAGGTATTCTTATAATAGAATCTTCGACTTTTATTCCCAATTGTTTAGACTGAGAATCGAAAATAGCGGGTGTGTGGACTAGAGGTTTCTTAATGGTCATAATAGGTCTATTGACTTCTTTTCCATCCATAGGTGCTTGTTCACAAACTTTGCACCTAACCACACCATTTTTTTCAACGAGAGAAAATGAATAATGTTCGTTAGGTGATAACCCTACTAACCGCGCTTCTCTTTTCGGCATTCTTACTTCTGCACCTTCTTCACTCCACGCTGAAGTCCACTCGGAATCATCATCTCTTCTCGCGGCTGGAGAACACCAGCGACAGAAGGGTAAAATAGGATAAACTGTTTTCTTGACACCCTTACGAGTTTCCCTTGATTCTAGTATATAGGGAATTGGTTCTTCGGAATCACCTTTTTCCCAAATTATTTTGTAACTCTCACCCTCGTTTTTAGGGGTTTTAATTGAAGGGGTTTTTGATAAGGTGGCAGGGTCATAACCTCCTGTAACTCCGAAGTCATCCACAGACCCGATATTATCAACCAATTTCTTAGTAGTCATTTTTAATCCTCAATATTCAGTATAGTTCAAATATGTTTCTATACGAGAAACCAAATCGCTCACCACGTTTTTAACATACTCTTGATAATATTTATTTGGTCGAGGCTTATAACGATAGTGGGGAGGTGCATTTTCGCTTAGAGAGTATTCTCTAGTAACTAAATTCATCTCTATTAATTTAGATAAGTTTCGGGCTATCGTGGCAGAATCTATATTTAAAAATTCATGTAATTCTTTTCTTGATATATCTTTTCCACTTTCCAATTTATTCTGCAAATATTCTAACAGGTCAAATTGATGTGGTGTTAAACCTAAAACATATTCCATGTGGTTGCGGGCAGATTTCATACTCTTAGTATTACCAACCGCTATATGAATCATACTGATAAACACAAAGGAATAAAAGGTAAAACGTCCTATTATAGTTATGTCTGATGAGAAATCTGGGGAAGTTAACAGTCTGGATTACTTTAGTAGAATGAATATTTGTGGTAATTGTGAACATTTAACACGCACTTTAAAGTTCAGTAAGTGTAATCTTTGTGGATGCTTTCTTGCTTTGAAGGCTAAAAAGAGTTCTGAATCTTGCCCCATAGGTAAATGGTAATCCGATTTATTATAGATTTTTTTCACGTTCTTTAAATACAGTTAATATTTCTCATTATCACCGGAGAGATATAACGGTAGTAGAACGAAAAAATGATAATCTATGTTGCTGATTTTAGAATATGCACAATCATATCCACAGTCCATGCGTTACCTATCAAGGACTTACGGATTTCATCAGAATAGCCTTTGGTATATCCATCTGGTAAAGTTTGTAGCCTTTCATATTCCAAAGGATTTAAATATCTCCAATCTACATCTCTGGTGTAATTAACATAAGCGTTAGGATAACGACCGTGCGGTAAATTTGTGAGGACAGCATCTTTACTGACTGTGGTTAGACACCCCATTTTCGATAAATCTTTTTTGACTTGGAGACACTGTGAATAAGGTATATTTTTATTATGGTCTTCTCTTTTACCCGTCAAAGGATTAATCCTTCTCCCTTTAATAGAGGCAGGATTAGTTAATTCTTGATTAGTTAAAATACTTTTTAAATGTATATTTTGTTCATCTGGATTAGGAATTTTCCAATTCGCCCAATATAACCTTTTCCGTTCTTGTGCCGACACCAAAGAAGAATTCAGAGACACAGGCTCGACACCCATGTAATCCGTGATTATACTTTTCCACTTTTTTCTCATACCCACATTTTCTAAAAGATAATATTGAGGATTGTAATGCTTAATAATCTCTACCATAGTAAAAAATAATTTGCTTCGAGGGTCGTCAAAGTTTAACTGATTACCTTGTGAGGCGAAACCTTGGCATGGTGAGCCGCCGATAATTAAGTCAATATCTTTTAGTTGCCACTCTTTCCAATTTTCAACGTCCCCTAAAGGTATAACGTCTGGGTGATTTCTCTTATTTATACTAATACAGATAGGGTCAATTTCACATGAATAATACTTTTCAAAATCTATTCCTGCCCGTTCCAAAGCAAGTTTACCACAGGCTACACCATCGAACAATGAAAGAACATTTTTTATTTTTTTCATACTAGAACCTACATACTGAATAATTTAGTTTGAGGATTGTCTTTCTTGAACTCTGCGGCGGCCTCTAAGTAGTCTGCCGTCCAATCTAAAGCATTAGGAATCATATAATTATAAGGAGTCTTAGGAAATTGACATACTTTGTAATGGAATCTTTTAGGGTTAAAATTAACTTTACCATCCTTGAGAACGTGTGTCGCGGCTAAAGGATAACAGACTCGGTGTGTTTTAGGGTGGACAGAAAATGGGCATCTTCTGATTCCTTGTCTTCTCATAGGTGATAAGTCTGCCTCACGAAATTCCTCACCTGTGGCTTCTCGGAAAACAGATTTGACAACACCCCACGTTCTTTTAGCGCAAGTCTGTAAAGGAGTTAAATCTTCCTCAGTCATGTTTAAAACTTTCTTGGCTTCATCCCACGCTACTACAACGTGGAATCCTTTACTTCCACTGTAATCAATTTCTACCTTAGTTACCCCATATTTGTTTTTCAAGTGTTCTGCAATTTGGCAAGAGGCAATTAAAGCATCGGAATCCCCGTAAACATCATCCACATCCCAGACTAAATCTCGGCCAACACAGAAACCTTCATCATCTAAAGATTCATTCCAAACCTCAGTTTTCCATTTTTGGAAGGCATTCATGTAATTGTGGTAAATTACTTGTTCATCTTTAGACCTTAAAGGGGGTGGTTTCAATGCCGCATTAGGTAATGCGGGGGCTAAACTTCTAATTTTCATCATATTGAATCTTATACACGATTGGTATAAATGAGGGTATTTTTGTGGGTATGAGAAATATCTCAGCCATTTTTGAGCCGCTTGAGTTGTGGGCATAGAAATGGGGCGGAAGAATTTCCTAGAACCTTCTGAATAAGCCATGATGATTGGGCGTTCCTTACTGTAATCTCTTAAATGATACAAAACTGACTTAGATTCATACCAATCCATTCCTGCCATAACTTACGTTAAAGCCACATTACTTATCAAGGTTATTGCCGATTCGTTAATATAGTCGCCCTGCAACATAGGTATATGACAATCAAGGAGTTCTATTTAGAGTTCCATGACCAAGCGGCCAACTCTCACAAATGGTATGCTGGTTTAGGTGTGGGAGATAAATATGTGACCGCGCACGGAAGGATTGATGGTTTTGGACGAGCAGGTTCTATCAGCATCTCCCATGTATCTCATTCCGCTATGGGTTGGAAGAAATTAGAATCTGTGGAAAAAAGAAAGTTGAAGTCAGGTTATCGAGTAGCAGGTAATCCTTTAAACTCTATTCCTAAGTCTTATCGAGATGTCATGGCTACTAAATTAGGAGTTCAAGTCCCACTTCCAAAACCTAATACAACCCCTGTATTTGGTGGTTTGAGTAGTCAAAACTCACCCAAACCAAAATCCATACCTACTGTTAAACCTATATTCGGAATGGTCAATCTTAATCTGACCCCCTCACCCCCACCTCCACTTCCGACTGTTTCTCCTGTAACAGCGATGACTGCTTTATCCTTTGATAAACACGGTTCTAAAATAAAGTTCCCTGCTGTGGTTCAGAGAAAGTTAGATGGTGTCCGATGCTTGTCTTGGACTGATGCTAAGGGAGATGTCATTATGATGTCCAGAAGAAACAATCCTTTCTTTGGTTTAAACCATATCCGAAATGAGATTAAGTCTTTAAACCTACCACCGAATATAGTTTTAGATGGTGAATTGTATGCTCATGGTGATAAAATGACTTTTCAGAAGTTAGCAGGATTAGTGAGAAGGCAAACCGTCAAGGATGCGGATGCGAAAGAGATAGAAAAAATACGATACCATGTCTATGACATGATTGACTTGAATGACCGCATGAAACCGTTTAAAGACAGGCATAAGTTCTTGGATGACAACATTGGAGCAAAGCAACCTGTTTATCTCGATGTAGTGGAAAACTTCATAGTAGCGGATAAGGAAGAAGGTGATAAAAGACATTCCCAATTCGTTCAAGAAGGTTTTGAAGGGCTGATGTTTAGGAACATTGATTCGCCTTATCAGGGTAAACGTAGCGCACATTTGCAGAAATACAAGAAGTTTGACGATGCTGAGTTTAAAGTTATAGGATATGAGGAAGCACAAGGAAAGGATGCTGGAACAGTAATTTGGGTTCTGGAAACTGTTTCTGGTGAGCAGTTCCGAGCCAGACCTAAAGGGACTTTGGCTGAGAGAGCGAGAATGTTTAACACGGTTTCCCGCAAACCTGATGCTTACATCGGTAAAATGATGACGATAAAATACTTCGGATTGACTGATGCAGGAATACCTAGATTCCCGATTGCCATCGCTTTGAGAAATTACGAGTAGGAAGTGAGGGAATATGATAGACAGGTTTAAACTACTATACGAGTGGGGTGCAGATGGTGTTAAGAACCAAATTGCCGAAGAATATCTTGGCCTAAACCCAAACTTAACACCTGAGCAAATAGATTTACTTTACCAGACTCAAGGTGTGGATAAAGAATATCTCGCCCGATACCCTAAACTAACTGAGGAACAGTTCATGCGATTGTTTAACGATAAGGAAATCGACCGAAATCATTTGAATAAAAACCCAAACTTAACAACTGAGCAAATAGATTTACTTTACCAGACTGAAGGTGTGGATAAAGACTACCTCGCCGCGAGTCCGAAACTAACAGAGGAACAGTTCATGCGATTCTTTAATGATGAGGGTTTCGATAAAACTTATCTCGTGGAAAACCCAAACTTAACAACTGAGCAAATAGATTTACTTTACGATGCAGGTGTGGATAAAGAATATCTCACCCTAAAGCCACGTTTAACAGATGAACAATTCATGCGATTCTTTAACGAGGAGGATTTCAATAAAGATTATCTCGCCCTAAACCCAAACTTAACACCTGAACAAATAGATTTACTTTACCAAGATAATAGGGTGGGTAAAAAAAATCTCGCTCGATACCCTAAACTAACTGAGGAACAGTTCATGCGATTCTTTAACGACCAAGATTTGAATAAAAACTTTCTCGCCCAAAACCGAAACTTAACAACTGAGCAAATAGATTTACTTTACCAGACTGAAGATGTGAATAAAAACTTTCTCGCCCTAAAGCCACGTTTAACAGATGAACAATTCCTACGAGCCTTTAACGATGGAAGGATTTTAATAAAATACAATCTCGCCCAAAACCCTTCAATCAATCCTCTGTCTAACCAACCTTTCGCATCAGGGATATTCAATTGGAGGTGGTAATGATGGTGGATTACTTTAAGAAAATAATGGATTACACTAACTCCGATGAGTGTAGTGATAGTGAATCTGATGATATTAGGTCAAGTCTGGCCCACAACTCTAATCTCACCTTACAGCAGACCGAACTTCTGCTTTCAATGGCAGGTTTTCCTAAAGGTCAGAAGGTTATTCAAAGAGAAATAAAAGACGGGCAACACTATATTGATTTCCTCTATGGCGATAATAAAACAAAATTTGAAAGAAATACGTTCGCTAATATACTGTTAATGGGACAAATACCTAATTGGATTTTTGACGACCTATTTCCTGAGAATCCGACAGAGACTCACACTTCGGCTAAGTTCACCCGTAATATGATGTTATCTCCTACAATCTTTGTTATGCAACAGATTAGTTTGAATCGGAATCTCACTTCTCAACAAATTGACTATTTTTTAAATCTGCCGAACATCTGGCTGTTAGATGTGGAAATGGACATCTTAAGTAATTTAGCCAGCAGATGTAAATTGACTAACGAGCAGTTTGAGTTTTTCAGTTCACCCCCAGCCCGACCTGTGTGGATGGATGTTAAGTATAAA
>TARA_R110002110_G_scaffold28674_5_pt1 | contig 37051 bp, 31 predicted proteins | sample TARA_R110002110 | Tara Oceans TARA_R110002110 (sample SAMEA4397330) | marine metagenome | biome: Polar Biome; feature: [SRF] surface water layer (ENVO:00010504); material: water (ENVO:00002006), including particulate matter (ENVO:01000060) such as... | depth 5 m | reverse complement strand
GATTTTGAACTTCGGCTTAATGCCAAATATTCCAAACCTACGTTCATTAAAAAGTTCAGTCGGTCCTTAATCTCTTTGATTACCTCAGTGGCAATACGTTGTTGTTTATCAGATAAACGACTGTCTAAATCTTTAAACCATGCGGTCAGGTCAGAAATATCCATTGCGCATAATTCTGTAATGTTTTGTTCGTCGATTTTAAAGAATTGAGCTTCTTTTTTCAAACGAGAACCTTCACAAACTGGGCATGGAATTTCATCCATAAATTCCTTAGCCCATCTTTTAATGGTCGTAGAACCGCTTTCGTCGTGTTGATTTTTTATAAAATGTGAGATTCCTTCAAAATCAATTTTGTAATCTCGGGCAACACCTAAATCTTTGGAGTTTATCGTGAATTTTTCCTTCCCGCCATTCAAAATCATCTCCATCGCTTCCTCTGGAATTTTTTCGATCGCGTCGGTTATTTTAAAACCATATTTCTCTCCAATGATTTCTAATTGCTTAAATATCCAAGACGATTTGTATTCGCCCAAAGGAGCAAAACCACCCGCTTTTATGGATAATTTTGGATTTGGAATAATCTTCTTTGTATTGATTTCGTTTACCGTACCCAGTCCTTTACAATGATCACAGGCTCCTTTTGGAGAGTTGAAAGAAAACAAATTGGGTTCCGGATTTTGATACGATATACCAGTAGTCGGGCACATTAAGTTTCTACTAAAGTAACGTACTTCCTGAGAATCCTGATCTAAAACCATAAGCACATTTTCGCCATGATGCATGGCAGTATTGATGCTTTCGCTTAAACGTTTTTCATTATCTGGAGTTTTTTCAATTACCATACGATCCACCACAATTTCGATATCGTGTGTTTTGTAACGGTCCAGTTTCATTCCCGGAGTAATATCTAGGACATCACCATTTACACGAACTTTTAAGAAGCCTTGTTTAGCGATTTGCTGGAACAGTTCTCCGTAATGTCCTTTTCTCGCGCGAATAACTGGAGCAAGAATGTTGATTCGTTTTCCTGTAAAATCATCAATAATTAGGTCTTTGATTTGTTCGTCAGAGTAGCTGACCATTTTCTCTCCCGTATTGTAACTATAGGCATCTGCTGCACGTGCATATAGCAAACGCAGGAAATCATATATTTCAGTGATAGTTCCCACAGTAGACCGCGGACTTTTGCTGGTCGTTTTTTGTTCAATGGCGATAACAGGAGAAAGTCCGTCAATTTTATCAACATCAGGACGCTCTAAGCCGCCAAGAAACTGTCTGGCGTAAGCCGAAAATGTTTCTACGTACCTACGTTGCCCTTCGGCGTAAATAGTATCGAATGCGAGGGATGATTTTCCAGAGCCTGAAAGACCAGTAATAACTACCAGTTTTTCACGAGGAATGGAAACGTCTATATTTTTTAGATTGTGAACGCGAGCACCTTGAACCTCAATAGTATTGTCTTTGTCTAACATAATTTTTGCAAAAAAGCAAAGTTACCATTTTGATTTATTCTTTCGATACAACACTTTAGAAGTTTATGTTAAAATCAATGCCTTAAAATTGAGTTTAGAGCATTGTTTGTACTGGTTTTAATAAAGTTCTCTCCCGCTTTCCGTTTCAATCTTATAAGGCAAAACACTTGCCTTATAAGGATTTTTACTTCAATCGGGGCTATTTAGTCCGTTTTGTTCTTGTAATAAGGAATGGGTATTGCGCATAAAAAAACGCTAATTATGTAATTAGCGTTTTCGTTTTCTCGTCGCCATATAATTTTCTACGGCTTCTCTTGTGGTAAGCCAGTTGCGCCCTTCTTTATAAGCGTCTATTTTACCTTGTCTGGCTAGCAGACTTATATATTCCTGACCATAAGGCATGTCAGGTTCTTGAACCAAATTAGAAATGGAAATGTATTCTGTATCGTTTCCTGGAAGTGCATTTATGTATATGTTAAGTGTGCGCTCAAGAGCTTGACACATCAATAAGGTAAGTTTTTGATAATTACCTCCATTGGCTTGATTGAGCGCTTCATAGTATTTCTTGCGGTCATTTTTTAAGATAATCGCAGGCGGAAAACCACAACGTATCAATAATAAATTCATAGCCAGCCGCACCGTTCTACCATTTCCATCAAAAAAAGGATGAATCCAAACGAGTTTATGATGAAAAACAGCCGCTAGTTCAATGTCATTAAGTCCTAACGGATTTGTATTGATAAAATCAATCAGTTCATCGAGTAAATCCGAAACTTTATTGGCATTTGGAGGAACAAAATTAGCACCTGATATACGCACCCCGCCATTGCGCAAGCGACCCGCAAAATCATCTTCAATAGAGCGTAAAACTAATCCATGCAAAGACAAGATGTCAATACTGCGCAACATATAATCATCATTTACAATGGAGAATAGATAATCTATTGCTTTGGCGTGATTATGGGTTTCAAAATGTTCTCGTAATGATTTTCCCTTGATGGTTATTCCTTCTTGAAGCACCATTTGGGTTTCTCTTAAACTCATGGTGTTTCCTTCAATACTATTAGAATTATAGGTCCATTCTATAGAAAGACTTTCCTTGATTTTATTCAATGCGATGGCGGGCAATGGTCTGCTGGTTTGCAGGACTTGCTTTTTTTCATACAATCGATCAAAGGTTGATTGAAATTCTTCTCTATAATTTGTATCTATCTTCCACATAGCCACAAAGATACAAATATTATCGGATAATATTAAAAAACATCCTATCCGATATTAAGATTTATGCATTATTCAATAGTCATCGATTTCAATTTGGTACGATAGGCTTCAAGCGCTATTGATTTGGATATAAATCCGAAGTACTTATCATCTTTTACCACTGGTAAAAAAGCAACTTTTGATCGTTCAAATTTGTTCATAACCGTTTCCATGGTATTGAATGGATAGATTATTTCAGTAGGAACCGCCATGATATTTTTTACCAAAGTGTATTTTACGCGGTACGTATTAAAAATTATTTCACGGATATTATTGAAATGAACAACACCTAACAATCGCTTATCTTTATCCACAACGGCGAAGATAACCTGATTCGAGTGCGAAATTAAATCAACCAGTTTCTCTAGATTTTCATCTGGTGTAACCGTTAAATAATCGGTTTGTATAATAGAAGTAGTATCTAATGTCGCCAGTACATTGGTATCTTTATTACTCGTAAATGCATGTCCTTTTTTAGCCAATTCTTTTACATCCATAGAATGTCGTTCAAAACGTTTTGAAATGGCAAAACTGATTGAAGCAACAATCATCAGCGGAAGCATTAAACTGTATCCACCGGTTATCTCAGCAATCAAGAAGATGGCTGTTAGAGGGGCATGAAATAATCCACTCAAAATACCGGCCATTCCTACCATCGTAAAATTACTGACAGGCAACTGGGTCAAACCAGTTAGGTTTATGGCTTTTGAAAAGACAAATCCTAGATAGGAACCTACAAATAAGGAAGGGGCAAAGTTACCTCCGTTTCCTCCAGATCCTAAGGTAATTCCAGTGGCGAAAACCTTTACCATCATCGTCATACCTACGAATATCAATAATACCCAACTGTTAGTTCTAAAACTGCTAAAAAGAGTGTTCTCTAACATTACACCGGGATTGTCCTCGGATAATACTTTGATACTCTCATAACCCTCACCAAAGAGTGTTGGGAATATAAAAATTAATACAGCTAGAATAGAGGCTCCTACCAGTGCTTTTTTATAGGGATTGAGTTTAAGTTTAGCAAAATAATGTTCTGTTCTCTGAAAATATCGAGTGTAGTATACCGACATAAAACCAGTCAATACACCTAGAAGGATATAAAATGGAATTTTATGATAATCGAAGACCTGTTGTTGTTTGAAATTTAATAAAACAGACTCGTCCAATACAATTTCAGAGACTAGAGCACCTGTAGCGGCGGCAATCATAATGGGAGTAAATGCTGCGATACTCACATCGACAAGTAAAAATTCGATAGCAAATAAAACACCGGCAATAGGAGCATTAAATGCAGCAGCTATTCCTGCAGCAACACCACAACCAATAAGAAGTGTTCTGTCTTTATAACTCAGCTTGTAGCGCTGTGCATAATTAGATCCAAAAGCGGCACCAGACACAACGATAGGACTCTCTAAACCGGCAGATCCTCCAAGACCAACGGTAAGGGAACTTGTGATGATTTGAGCATACATTTGTTTTTTTGGAACGATACTGGCTTTCTTTGCAACGGAGTATAAAATCTGGGAAGTTCCTTTTTCTATAGAACCACCTAAGACTTTTTTTACCACAAAAACCGTTAGTAACAAACCTGCAATAGGTAAGATACTATTAATGAAACTCAGTTTTAAAATACCATTGATGTAAGTCGCAAATGAGAAAACCTGGTGGGCAAACGTTTTTAGAACGATTACTGCAAATGCAGAAGAAATACCTACTAATACACTCGATAGGAAAATAAATTGCTTTTCTGTTAGCATAGATTGCGACCAGGCAATTATATTTTCTAATTTAGTAAGATATTTTTTGAGCATTTTTTTCTTTTTAAAAATGCTAATTTACTATTATTTTAATGATCCTATAAGTTTTTTAGCGCTTCTTTTCTGCTCAATATTTGTAGGTTGGTATCAGCTACAAATATTTTTACTGCTTCGGGATTTGTTTTTGCGTATTCCCGCAAGGTCCAACCAATTGCTTTCTGAATAAAAAATTCTGATGAGGATTTATGTTGAATACATATTGCTTTTAGTAAATTAAAATCGGTTTTTTCTTTATATCCCAATTGAAATAAAATCGCACTTCTGTTGAGCCATATATTCTCTGATTTGGAAAAGGTAGTAATTGTTGCGGTAATTGCTTCAGGAAATTCAAATAGGTATTGGCCAAGTATATTTTTTGAAATAGTATCGACGCTGTCCCACCAGCAATTATGTGTTATTAGTTTTTCTATGAGATCAATATCTTGTTGTATATACTTTCCCTTTAGTTCTTTTATCAAAATTTCAATGGCGCAATAATGAAATTCTCGTTGCTTTTTAGCGTATAAGTCTATGGCGATTTCTCGCGGATTTTTGGTAACTTCCTCTTTGTTCGCTTTCCATACTTCTTTAAAAAGTTGTCTTCTTTGGGTTGCTTTTATTCCAAAAAAAGGAAAACGATTCTTCATGTATTTGGCCATAGCCAAAGCATTTTCGCTCTGGCTATTTTCGTGATAGGCAACTTCTAAATCAGTAATAAATCCCATTGCTAAAAGCCAACTGCGGTATCATCTCCTCTAAAGTCGGCTCCACCTTCTAGTTTATTATTTGGTAAAACCAAGATGGCGTCTACTTTTCCAATAACAGGAGTTGTTTTTTCATTGATGAGATAGCCTTTTGCTTTTAACGCATCAAAGGTTTGTGTACTAAAAGTATTCGGTTCGAATGTGATCAAATCTGGTAACCATTGGTGGTGAAAGCGGGGGGCATTTACTGCTTGCTGCATACTCAAATTGTATTCGTACACATTCAATATCGTTTGCAATACTGAAGTGATAATGGTAGAACCACCAGGCGAGCCCACAGTCATCAATAGTTTTCCATTTTTTTCTACAATTGTAGGCGTCATAGAACTTAGCATTCTTTTTTGTGGAGCAATGCTATTCGCTTCATTTCCTACTAATCCAAACATATTGGGTACTCCCGGTTTTGCACTGAAATCATCCATTTCGTTATTCAATAGAAAACCCAGTTCATCACAGTAAAACTTTGAACCAAAACCTGCATTTAGTGTGGTTGTAGCTGCAATGGCATTTCCAAATTGGTCTACGATCGAGTAGTGGGTCGTTTCCATACTTTCGTTATAATTCACGTTCCCTTCCTTAATATCTGATGATAAGGTTGCTTTGTCAAAACTGAAATCAGCCATTCTTTGTTTAAGGTAGTTGTCGTCCATTAAAGCGTTCAAAGGTATTTTTACAAAGTCAGGATCTCCTAGAAAGTAGCTTCGGTCCGCATAGGCTCGTCGTTCGGCTTCTACAATTACTTGTATTGCCTGTGATGAATTATGTCCCATTTTAGCCAAATCATAAGGGGCAACCATTTTAAATATTTGTGCTAGACATATTCCACCGCTGCTAGGTGGTGCCATCGAAATGATGTTTAAATCTTTGTATTTAAAACTAAGTGGCGTTCTCCATTTGGCTTCATACTGCGCCAAATCTTCCATGGTGATGATAGCTCCTTTTGCCTGAAGATAATCTACTAAAGTTTTAGCGGTTTCGCCTTTGTAAAACTCGTCGCGTCCATTTTTTGAAATCCTTCTCAACGTTGCTGCTAGCGCCGGATATTTAATGGTGTCTTTTTCCTTGTAAACTCTTGAAAGCACCGAATTGGCGCCGTTAATTTTAGTAAGATCTTGACGGTAGTCGTTTAAACGTTCTTCTTGTTTGTGAGTGACTACAACACCACGTTCTGCTAATTCAATAACTGGTTTCAAAATTTCTTCGATATGTAGAGAACCTAATTTTTTATGTACTGCAAAAACACCCGCGATTGTTCCAGGAATCCCAATTGCCAGCGCAGATTTGGTGCTTTTTCCAGGAATAACATTTCCATTTGCGTCCAAGAACATATCTTTTGTGGCCGCCAAAGGTGCTTTCTCACGATAGTCCAAAGTTCCTTTTTCGCCATTTGCTTTTCTGTAGACCATAAATCCGCCACCACCTATGTTTCCTGCATAAGGATAGGCTACTGCCAAGGCTAGTTCAGTTGCGACCATGGCATCAAAAGCATTTCCGCCTTTTTTCATTATTTCGACACCAATTTTAGAAGCTTCTTCACGTGCCGAAACGACCATTGCCTTATTTGCTAAAAGCCCTGTAGGTTGAACAACACTATTTTGTGTTTTACAGCTTAAAAAAATAATGGCACACGACAGTAAAATACTTTTTTTCATCTTTCTTTCAATTTATAATGGAATCATTTTATTAAAATCCTACCGCTTTATTATCACCTCTTTTATCAGCACCACCTTCCAGTTTTCCGCTTGGAGCTACTAAGACAGCATCAACTTGACCGATGATTTCTTTGTTAGCTTCGTTTATTTTGTACTCTCTTTCTTTTAGTTCATTTATAGTTTCTTTCGAAAATGAATTGGGCTCAAAAGTGATTTCATCAGGTAGCCATTGATGGTGAAAACGGGGTGCATCTACCGCTTCCTGCATACTCATTCCAAATTCGTACACATTTAAAATGGTTTGCAAAACAGAAGTGATAATCGTAGAGCCTCCTGGAGTTCCCACAACCATAAACAATTTTCCGTTTTTCTCTACAATGGTTGGTGTCATCGAGCTAAGCATTCTTTTGCCTGGAGCGATACTATTAGCTTCGGTTCCAGTAAGTCCATAAAGGTTAGGGACTCCAGGTTTAGCGCTGAAATCATCCATTTGATTGTTTAAAAAGAAACCTAATTCATCACAATAGATTTTAGAACCGTAATTATCATTTAAGGTCGTAGTTACGGAAACTGCATTCCCGTCGGCATCAACAATAGAGTAGTGCGTGGTTTGCTTACTTTCGTAACCTGCAATTTTTCCTTTACCAATATCAGATGATTTTGAGGCCTTATCGAATGAGAAATCGCTCATTCTGTTTTTGATATAAGTGGAGTCCAATAGTTCTTTTACGGGAAGCTTTACAAAATCTGGGTCACCTAGGAATGCATTTCTGTCAGCGTAGGCTCTTCGTTCAGCTTCTGTAATTACTTGAATAGCTTTAACACTATTGTGTCCCATTTCGGAAAGATTGAAAGGTTCGATCATTTTCATGATTTGGTCTAAACAAATACCACCACTACTGGGTGGAGACATAGATGTTATCTTTAAATCTTTGTAGGTAAAAGTAATAGGTGCTCTCCATTTGGCTTCATATTGATTTAAATCTTCCAATGTCATATTTCCGTCTTTGGTCTTTAGAAAAGCTACTAATTTTTTAGCCGTTTCTCCTTTGTAAAACTCATCACGTCCATTTTTTGCAATACGTTTTAAAGTGGCTGCCAAAGCAGGATATTTAATGGTGTCACCCGCTTTATATTCTTGAGAAAATAAGCTGTTTGGACCATTAGTTTTTATAAAAGTTTCTCTGTAAGCAGCTAAGCTTTGTGCTTGATGTTGCGTAACGACCACGCCATTTTCGGCTAATGCAATTACAGGCTCAAGGATTTCGGCTATGGGCAAAGAACCATATTTCTTATGCACTGCAAATAATCCAGCTAGCGTACCTGGAATTCCAGAAGCTACTGCAGAAGCGGTACTTTTACCTTCAATTACATTTCCTGCCGCATCAAGATACATGTCTTTGGTTGCGGCAAGCGGTGCTTTTTCTCGGTAATCAAGAGCTCCGGTTTCCCCATTTGCTTTTCTAAAAACCATGAAGCCACCACCACCAAGATTTCCCGCCTGCGGATAAGATACTGCCAATGCGAGTTCAGTAGCCACCATTGCGTCAAAAGCATTGCCGCCTTTTTTCATAATGGAAACACCAATTGCGGAAGCCTCTTCCCTTGCCGAAACGATCATGGCTTTATCGGTTACTAAACCTGTTGGAGCAACGATTTTTTCATTTGATTTACAGCTGAGTACTGCGATAGAAAGGAGTAGTATTAATTTTTTCATTATAGTTATGTTATGTAGTTTTGGTTTTGTTTTTTTTACCATGTAAGTAATATGGGTAAAGTGTTTAAGTTAAGTAATCTTCAATAGGTGGAAAACTTTATTAAACTTAAATGGCTTAGATGTTTCAATAGCTAGTATGTTTTTAAATTAATTGCTCCATTAGTTTTTGTTTGGCATGCGCCCTTAAATCCTCAAAGAACAAGGTGAAATCCTGCTCAAATTCAGTATAGAACTCCGTTAGTTCCTCTGAAGCAAAGCGCATTTTTGATTGATTCTTGGTTCGGCTATCCATTTGGGTTAGTATTTTGTCAATCCCTTCAATGGTTTGATAGCTGAGCAGCCAATTTTGCTGGATCATATACGGCATGATTGTGATGGTTCTTTCACTCAAAATGGGAATGTTGTCACTCAAAGACTGATAGAAAGCAGCAACATAGTCATCTAAATCTTCAGCTGAGTAATTAACCCAGTTTTTTGCCAAAAAATGATCGTAAAAAACATCTACAATTACACCGGCATAATGATGGTATCTAGAATGCAGTTTTTTAGTACTTTGTCTAAAAACAGGATGAGCATCAGTAAACGTATCAATGGCACGATGCAGCACAATTCCTTTCTGGACTTCCAAGGGATAATTTTTAAATTGTTTCCCCCGAATCCCATCAGCCATAAAATTGCCAATTTTGATTAAATCGTTGTCGCCCGAAAGATAGATATGTGCTAAGAAGTTCATTCGCCTAAATTATGAATTCTAAATGACTTATTTAAATTGTCAATTATTATATTTGTGGGAAATTTAAAAGAAATTACTCAAAATTTAAAAATATAAGAATGACTTTAATAAAATCAATATCAGGAATACGTGGGACAATAGGAGGGAAAGTAGGGGATAACTTAACGCCGCTTGATGCAGTGAAATTTGCCTCAGCTTATGGAACCTGGTTAAAAAACTATTCTGGTAAAGACAAACTTACGGTTGTCGTAGGACGTGACGCAAGAATTTCAGGACCTATGATTCATAATTTAGTTGTGAATACCTTAATTGGCTTAGGTATTGACGTGATTGATTTGGGATTGTCAACGACACCAACGGTTGAAGTTGCTGTTCCTCTGGAGAAAGCAGACGGAGGAATTATCCTGACTGCCTCACACAATCCGAAGCAATGGAATGCCTTAAAGTTATTGAATGAAAAAGGGGAATTTCTTAATGGTATCGAAGGAGAAAAAATCCTAGCGATCGCTGAAGCCGAAGCATTTGAATTTTCGGATGTGGACAGTTTAGGCGAAATCACAGAGAATGATGCTTACATGGATATTCATATTGACGAGGTATTGAACTTGCCTTTAGTTGATGTTGAAGCTGTAAAAGCGGCTAAATTCAAAGTGGTAGTAGACGGTGTGAATTCATCAGGAGGAATCATCATCCCAAAATTGTTAGAATTAATGGGCGTTGAAGTAGTAAAGTTATACTGCGAACCTAACGGACATTTTCCACACAACCCAGAGCCTTTAAAAGAACACTTAACGGATATTTCAGAGCTAGTAGTTAAAGAAAAAGCCGATTTAGGAGTTGTCGTGGATCCAGACGTAGACCGTTTGGCTTTCATCTGTGAAGATGGTGAAATGTTTGGTGAAGAATATACTTTGGTGGCTTGTGCCGACTATGTATTGAGCAAAACCCCAGGGAATACTGTTTCTAACATGTCTTCGTCTCGTGCGTTGCGCGATGTGACTAACAGACATAACGGAAGTTACGAAGCTAGTGCTGTAGGCGAGGTGAATGTGGTAGATTTAATGAAAAAGAATAATGCCATCATAGGTGGAGAAGGAAACGGCGGAATAATATACCCAGAGTCACACTATGGTCGTGATAGCTTGGTAGGGGTAGCCTTATTCTTGACGCATTTAGCCAACAAGAAAATGACCGTTTCAGCTTTGCGTGCTTCGTATCCGGAGTACTACATGAGCAAAAACAAAATCGAGTTGACTCCGCAAATTGATGTCGATGCGATTCTAGTTGCTATGACTGAGAAATATAAAAACGAAGATATCACTACCATCGACGGAGTAAAGATTGACTTTGCTAATGAATGGGTTCATCTGAGAAAATCAAATACAGAACCTATTATCCGTATCTATACCGAAGCGCCTTCACAAGCACAGGCTGATACGCTGGCTTTGCGTATTATTGACGAAATTAAAGCGGTAGCTGGAATCTAAAACAGCGCTTTTTTTAAATACAAAACCCCTTTCAAAGTTGAATTTGAAAGGGGTTTTGCTTTTAGGCTCTTGTATATAAAAAGTGTAAATTGAAAGTTAAGCTTAATATGTATTGTCAAAAGTTTAATCCCATCTATTCGATGAAGATGCAGCCATTTTTCCACCGCCAGTAAAGAACAGTGTCAGTGCACCAAATAGGTATAAGCCCAATAATTCTAATTGCCAACCACCGTTATCGTTTAATAAAAATAGTTCTGCTGTGTGTACTAAGAAAAAAGCAAATAAATTACCGAAAATAAATACGGCTGCTGCTAATCGGGTTCGGTATCCAACTACGATTAGTAATGGCGCAATAATTTCGGTGATATAAACTCCATAGGCAAGAAAAGAGGGGAGTCCTTTTCCAGATAACATGCCTTCTATAAAAGAGATATCTCCTAATTTAGCAATTCCGTGAAGTAACATCAAGGCACCAACTGCAATACGAAGGATTAACAATCCTAAATCAGTGTTTTTATTCATAATTTTTCTTTTACATGTAATAATTAAAACACAGTGTAGTAAATCTACGCTACACTTCAGTCTCTATTTAGTTTCTCAAATATAAGCTATTTTTAAAAAGGATGTAGTTAGTTACTTATGAAATGTGTTGATTTTGAGGTATTATACAAATATCTCTCTGTAGTAATGTTGAATTTTAAAAAGGTTTTTAATTCTAAATCGGTGATGATTTATCTTTGACTAAAAATTAACTCTAAAACTTACATTAGGAGTCATACCCAGAGATTTGTTGTTTACGGCAATAGTATTACTGTTGTCGTTAGGATCTACTTTGTAATAGCGGTTTATGACATTGTCTTCATCAGTGATATTGATTACCCCACCGCGTAGTGTAGCTTTAATGGCAGAACTGAAATTGAAACTATAACTGAAAGAAGCATCTAATCGCATAAAGTCATCTAGATTTTCGCTGTTAGGTTCACCATAATTCACCATGGTATTGTTACCACTTTTTACGGTTTCGTTACCTTCAGGGGGGCGAGTGTATGGTTGCCCATTACGCCAAATTCCTCCAATTGAAATTTTTAGATTATCCAGAATATCATAATTAAACCCAAGCGAAGCAGAATGCCTAATATCAACGTTATTAGGGAAGCTAGAAGGAGTAAAGGAATCAAATTCATAGTCGTTAGTGCTATAGGTGTAACTAATCCAGGTACTGAATCGTCTCGCCGTTTTATTGGCCAGAAATTCAATTCCTTTTGCCGTATAACTTCCATGTGCGTTTTTGTATTGAAAATTATTATAAAACCCCTGATTAGAAGCAGTAATTCCGTCTACGATTTTATAAAACCCAGTCAGCTCAATATTCAATTTGTTTTGTTTGAATTCTACTCCAAAAGAACTCTGCTTGCTGGTCGCGATAGGAATGTCTTCATTGTTGACTAGTACCCATCGTCTTTTTTCAACACCTAGGAAATCGTCCTCAAAATCGATTATTTGAGTTGCGGTTTGATTTTTAAATTCCCCTTCTAGTTTTAACGCAAATTGCTTTGATAATTGTTGGCGTATATTAATACGAGGTTCTGCTAGTAATTTGTCAAATTTCTTAAAATAATTTAAGCGTGCTCCAAGTCTTAAATAGGTGTTATTCTTGTTGTACTCTGCTTCCGCAAAGACAGCATGATTCAACAATACATCTTTTTTAGTGCTGGAATAAGAGGGCGCACTCACGGTAGTCTGGTTGAGCATTCCAGTTTCATTAACCTGATACCCTAATAATAAACTAAGATTGGAGTTTGCTATATAATGCGCATTCAGCTTGGTTCCCGTTTCAAGTACTTCATTAGCTTCGGTCAATAACTGGTCTGTTGGCACGCGATAATCGGTAGCGTCAATATTGTATCGGGAAAAATAAGTTACCACTTCTGTACTAAAGGCATCCGTCCATTGCCCTTTCCAACTTCCTCCGTATCCAATGTTCTTTTGCGAAAGCTGGCTAACTTTAGATGCGCTTTGATCGGCATTAGAATATTCAGCATAATTCAAGGCGTTGTTGATTCCGATAATATTGGCTCTAAAGCTATGTTTGTCGTTTAAGTCGAATAGTAATTTAGCGGTAAAATCATAAAAATAGAAATCAGAACTGGTATTTTTATCTGCGCTGTCTGCATTGATTTCTGTGTCTTGAAAACTTCTCTGGTAATAGTTGGTAAACGTGGGTGTATTAATTAAATCAGTTACGGAGCGACGTGCAGAAATGTCCAACTCGAGATTTTTTGCTAACGGAATTTCTACAAACGCATCGGCACTAATTAGATTGACACCGCCACCTCCTGAAACAGAAGCTCCTATTTTATCATTAGTACTCATGTTGATAGTACTAGAAACTCCATCACTATAAGCAGCGCTGGTTCCGTTTTTACTTACGGTGACTTTATTAGTTACATTAGGGTTATAAGCCGAAATCAAACCAAAAAAGTGCCCAGAATGGTACATTTTTATATTGTCCCAAAGCATTAAATTCTGATCATTTGTACCGCCACGTACATTGATATTAGCAATACTTTCATTTGTACTTTCTACACCCGGTAGAGCTTGTATGGATTGTAGTACATCAGGATCTACCAGACCTGGGAGAATTCCAAATTTTTTAGTGTTTAAAACCGTGCTTCCGTCTATGTATTTCTGTAATCCAGGTGTTAGGTAAATATTTATCAACACTTGATTGAGTTCTTCCTTGGAAGGTTTCAAGAATATTTTCTTGCAAATACCTTCCGTAGAAAATAATTCATTTGCAGTAAATTGTTTCGATTCGTAGCCTATGTACGAAATGGTGATGCTGGCATCAAGTGGGACATTGTCCAGGTTAAAAGCACCATTTTTTGCAGTGATGGTTCCTTTAGAGCTGTTATCAATACGTATAGTTGCTCCCGGTAAAGAAATCTGAGAATCCTGAGCGCTCACGATGCCGCACACTGGGAATATTTTGTTTAATACAGAAACGGTTACATAACGATTGTCTAGCGCTTTAAAGTTTAAAAGCACTTTTGAGTTGAGGTATGCTATAGTTTGCTCAAGGGTTAGTTCAGGAGCTGGTTTTTCGATAGCTATGGTTGCTACATCTTCTACAGCATAGGAGAATTTTACATTAAATTGTTGCTCAATAGTAGCTATAATAGCTGTTAAAGCAGTTTTATTGGTTGCTGTTTGCGCCTGACCAATGGTTGTTATAAACAACAATAAATAAAGAGTCCATTTATTCATAGTTATAGAATACGATAGTTTTGCCATCTATTTTGTAACTCAATTTTAAAGGAATAGTTACTGCTTCCAGAGCAATTTTTTGATTGGTATGGGTAAAACTTCCTGTAAATAGCTTAGAAGTATCAACAGCATCTACTTTAATTTTAATATCGTATTGACGCTCTAATTCTGCTATTACTTGATTTAATGGGATTCTTGTAAAACTTGATTCTTGTTGCATCCACGATGGGTTTTCAGTAGTAGAATCATCGACGGCTTCAATTTGCTTATTGATAACTCTAAAAGTTTTACCAGGAGGTAACTTAACAGTTTCATTATTATAGGTGACACTTACTAATCCTTCGTAGCAACTTACTTCATAATAATTATTGTGTTGTTTTACATTAAAATGTGTCCCCAGTACTTTTACAACACCATCTGTAGTTTGTACGCTGAAGGTTTCTCCTTTTTGCACCTGAAAATAAGCTTCTCCATCAAGGGTTAAATCACGGTTGTTTTCCCATTTCTTTTCGTTGAATGTGATTTTTGATCCTGCATTCAATAAAACTTCCGAGTTATCAGGTAATCGAAACGTTTTTGTTTGTGCGATTCCAGTTTCGTAGGATTGGGTGTTGTTAAAAAACAAGAAATAGGAGGAGGTAAGTAATACTACTAAAGCGGCCGCCACCTTAAAGAAGGTTTTTAAGTTTAGGGTTCGCACTTTTGTTTCTTTTTTCGAAAGGGATCTGGTTTTGAAAGCCGCCAAAGCCGCTTGCGCATCTACAGTTGGAGTTTCCAGATGTGAAGCATAATGTGCTATTTTTTCAAGCGTGTCAAAACCTTCAGATTGTTTTAAATCTTCGATTTCTTTACTTGAAAGTTCGCCGTTAAGCCATTTTATTATTTCGTTTTCGTTTTTCATTTTTCAACTCTATATGTATAAGACAACTTCAATTCGATTTACCCTACTATAAATCAAATAATTATATGTTTTCTATTTGTGCTTTTAAAATTTTAAGCGCTGCCGACATTCTTTTCTCAACTGCTTTCTGCGAAATATCGAGCAATTCAGCTATTTCTCGGTATTTTTTTCCGTCTATTCGATTCATTAGAAAGACTTCTCGCTGTGCTTCACTTAAAGAGGCGATAGCATTCTGCAGTTTTACTTTAAATTCTTCTTCTTCGAGTAGATATTCTGGACTTTGATTAGTGGTGTCTAAATTAGGCGTCTCTTTGGCGAAAGCCATAACTACCTTATTGTGTTTTATTGTATTCAGAAATAAATTATTTACTGTGGTTAGCAAATAAGTTTTGACTTTACTAAAATCAATTTGGGAACAATTCTCCCATATTTTGGCAAACGCATCTTGAACAAGGTCTAACGCAGCATCACTGTCACCACATTTATAGTAGGCAAAATTAGTTGCTGATTGTACGTTCTTTATATAAAAGTCGCTAAAATGTTGTTCCTCACAAAGGTTTTTATCTCCGTTATTCATTTATTGTAGGTTGGTTGTATGGGTTGTAAATGTAAATTATTTTTTAAACAACGGGACAAGAGGATTAAACTGAAATTTTTTTTCGTCTTTTTAATGCATGTAAAATACTGATTTAAAGAGTTTTATATATTTATTTATTTTTTTATTAAAAAAGGGGGTAGGGTAAAAATAATGTTGATTGTCTTACTAACAGAAAGGCGAATCAATCATCGCTGTATAACATTAGAAAAACCTTAAATTTGTAAATTATGAAAAGATTAAAAAGTATTACCGGAATTGCATTGATGGCTATATTTGGTTTAACATCATGCCAAAGTGAAGTAGATGAAGTACAAGGAGAGAATCCAAATACAAATGCTGCTAATTCAACAACTGCAAACAACCTGAAACGTACTTCGATGTATGATGGTTCATTTGATGATTTTATAGATGGAGCTTCTTGTTCTTCTATTTTATTGCCTGCGACCGCAAAAGTTAACGGGATTCAGGTTTCTCTTTTTAGCCAACTGGATTACCAACAAGTGATTTCTATTTTAGGTCAGTTTAATAATGATCAGGATTCAGTGGTACTACAATTTCCATTGCGTGTTAAAACAAGTAACTATACAGAGGTTACAGTGAACAATCAAACAGAATACAATGCAATTTTGAATGCATGTAGTTCAGCCGAAAGTTCAGGTCAAGCTGCGATTACTTCATTAAATATTAACTTTCCTATTACAATTTTAACTTATAATGTGAGTTTACAACAAACGGGAAGTGTTGTTATCACATCCGAACAACAATTGTTTACGTATATGAGTAATGTAAGCAGTACTGAATTGTTTGCAGTTAAATACCCAATAACGGTTAAACTTATTGATGGTACACAATCAACAGTTAATAGTGATGCTGAATTGCAATCAAATATTAATGCTTCTCTTACAACGAAAGCAACAATAACACAAGCAGAGCAGAATTCGAAAAAACTAGAAACTATTTTAGTTAATGGTACGTTTAAAGTACAATCATTTGTAACTGCAGGAGTAGATTCAGCAAACAATTATAAAGATACTACGGTAGATTTTGCAAATGACTGGAAAGTAAAAGCGGTTACTGCTTTGACAACAGCTGCTACAGGGACTTATGCAGTAAGCTCAGAGTTAGATGTTTTTCTGAAATTGAATTTCACAGGAAGCAGTTCTTTTAGCTTATTAAATAATACATGGAAAGTAGCAAGTTTTACTACATCGACAATAACGTTACAAAGTAAAACAAATGCTGCCGTAACCTTAGTGTTGACGCAAATCTAATTAAAGCGATTAGCTTAAAAATATTGGATTAGTTTAAAACAGCAACCGGAAATGGTTGCTGTTTAAAATAAAAAGGATTCATAAAAAAAGAATAAAATGAAAAAAAGAATTGCATTAGTAACGTTGGCCTTTGCCTTATTAATTTCCTGTTCGAAAGAGGATAGTACCGATACGACCTCTGTAGACGGGTTTTCAATCACTAATAATAAGAAAGCAACAGGAAGTTCATCTCATGATTTATTATCTGGTGATACTTATAAAAGCATGGTAATCGAATTGGTTTATGTCCAAGGATACGAACCATCAGCGACAGCAATTAGCAATTTCACTTCTTTTTTGAATGCCAGAACTAATAAGTCAGGGGGAATAACAGTCGTAAAGAGAGCAATTGCGTCACCGGGGAAAGCCACTTTTACAAATCAAGAAATTGTTGCTATCGAAGATGCCAATAGAACGAAGTACAACACGCGAGATCAGATTGCAGTTTGGGCTCTTTTTATAGATGGAGCTTCTGCTTCTGACTCCGGAAATAGCTATGTTTTAGGAACTGCTTATAGAAATACGTCCTTTGTAATTTATGAGAAGACAATTCAAGGTTTAAGCGATAGTCCTTTTGAACCTAACAGATCTCTATTTGAAACAACGATTATAACACATGAGTTTGGTCATATTCTAGGACTAACTAATTTAGGAGCACCTTTGCAAAGCAACCATGAAGATACTGCACACGAAAAACATTGTAATGTCGAAAGTTGTTTAATGTATTGGTCTGCAGAATCAGGAAGTGGAGTTGCCAATATGGTTTCAGGAGGTTCAGCCCCAAAACTAGACGCCCAATGTTTAGCAGATCTTAAAGCAAACGGAGGGAAATAAAAGAATAATATAAATAATAAAATTATGAAAACGATATTTAGTACACTAGCGTTACTAGTAGGTATCGCTACATCAAACGCACAGGATACAGCGACGCAGCAGTCAAATGCAGGAATAAAAGGAGGCTATAATTTAGCTGCCGTAAGTTTTGATGGTGATGGAGAAACTGGACAACGCCATGGGTTTCACGTAGGTGTTTATGGAGAGTCCTTTATCAGCGAAAGCTTTTCTATCCAACCCGAATTGTTGTATTCTCAACAAGGGTACGAAATTAAAGATGCGAATGGAACGTTTACTCAAAAACTGAATTATATCAATTTACCGATAATGCTAAAAGCTTATCCGTCTAAAAACTTCTTCCTAGAGGCGGGACCACAAATAGGACTAGCTATTTCTCATAAGGAAGAATACGATGGTTTGTTTAGTAGTTCTCAAGAATATGATCCTAATAACTTTGACTGGGGAATGAACTTTGGAGGAGGTTTTAAAACTAATTCCGGAATCAGTTTAGGAGTGCGTTACCACTTAGGTCTTGGAGATTTGTATGATGAAGGAAAAGCACAGAACCGAGTTTGGCAATTTTCAGTTGGATTTGATTTGTAAGTTATGCCATTTTAATATTTAGACGAACCCTTTCAGAGTAGCACTTTGAAAGGGTTTCGTTTTTGTTTCGAATTATTGATTTTTTGGAAACAACTATTCCCCATTTCAAAGTGTAGATTTCAATTTCTCCAAAGTAAGTCTTTGGTAAAATGACGATCGATCTCAATTGCAGATTCCCTAAAATTCAATTATCTTTACGACCAAATAATGATTAGAATGACAACCAAAGAGAATCCTACCCAATTAGAACAGTATTTCCAACAATTTCGCAAGAACATCATAGGGATTGATCAAGATTTCACTTCTCCGTACGGACAACAACAAATTATCTATACGGATTGGACAGCCAGCGGTCGTTTATATCGCCCTATTGAGGAAAAATTGATGAATGAATTTGGGCCTTTTGTTGCAAATACGCATACGGAGACTACGGTATCTGGTACAGCGATGACCAAAGCATATCACCATTCCAGAAGCATTATCAAAAAGCATGTTAATGCAAATAGCGATGATGTTCTAATTACAGACGGAACGGGTATGACTGGCGTAGTAAACAAATTTCAACGTATTCTGGGATTGAAAGTGCCGGAGAACTTAAAAGACTTTATTAACGTACCTGCAGATAAAAGACCTGTTGTCTTTATTTCGCACATGGAACACCATTCAAATCAAACGTCTTGGTTAGAAACGATAGCCGATGTTGAGGTAATTCCTTCTACGGAGGATGGACTATTAAGTATCGAAAATTTAGAAATACTTTTAGATAAGTACAAAGACAGAAGTTTTAAAATTGCGTCAATTACTTCTTGTTCTAATGTAACGGGCATAAGAACGCCTTATCATGAGGTAGCAAAAATAATGCATCGACATAACGGACTTTGTTTTGTTGATTTTGCTTGTTCAGGACCTTATGTAGAAATTGACATGCATCCTGAAGATCCAGAAAGCTTTTTGGACGCCATTTTCTTTTCACCACATAAGTTTCTTGGTGGACCTGGAACCTGCGGTGTTTTAGTCTTTAATAAAAAATTATATCAAAATTTAGTTCCCGATAATCCGGGAGGAGGAACAGTTTCTTGGACTAATCCTTGGGGCGGACATAAGTATATTGATAATATTGAAGATAGGGAAGACGGAGGAACTCCTGGTTTTCTACAAGTGATTAAGACTGCACTTGTTATTCAGTTAAAAGAACAGATGGGAATTGATAATATCCTAAAAAGAGAACATGAAATTGTAGATTATATATTCTCAGCATTAGGAACGGTTTCTAATATTAAAATATTGGCGGCACAGCACCAAGATCGATTGGGTGTGATTTCGTTCTATATTGATGACTTGCATTTCAATTTAGGTGTGAAATTACTGAATGATAAATTCGGAATACAAACTCGTGGGGGATGCAGTTGTGCTGGTACTTATGGACATTTTTTACTGCATGTAGATCAGGAAACGTCTCATAAATTGATTGACGAAATTACCTTAGGGGATTTGATAAGAAAGCCGGGTTGGATTAGAATGTCTATTCATCCTACGACAACAAATGCCGAGATTGAATTTGTTTGTAACAGTATTAAGGCTTTGGCCGAAAGTCATAAAACATGGGCTTTGGATTACACTTACAATCGCGATAGTAACGAGTTTGTCCACAAGGATGCACAGCCGTTAGAAGACGAATTGGTTAAAAGTTGGTTCTCAATGTAACCGTTAAAATCTGTTTTATATAAAAAAGCCCTTTAAGAGATACTTAAAGGGCTTTTTATTTGGTTGTAATTCATCTTAAGAACTACAGGAAAGCATGGAGCTACCAATTTTTTCTCTGGCCCAATCCGGTCTTTTAGCAAACCATTTTTGGTATTCGTCTTGTTCTTGATATGGATTTTTTAACAAAAGATGTAGTTCTTCAATCAGTGAGTAATCCTCTTTTTCTGCGGCTTCAATAGCTAATTGTGACATGTAATTTCGCAATACATACTTAGGATTAACTTTATCCATTGCTACTTTACGGTCTGCATCTGATATCGATTCTTGTTTTAGTCTATTTAAATATTGGGTAAACCAATACATCCAGGATTCATTAGTCTTGTCTACAACTTCTTCTATTTTGTAAAAGGATTCCTTTACTAATTCAAATGCATCTTCAGCAGACTCTTCTTTTTTAATGTGGCTTAATTTTCTGAAGAAAATTGTCATATCCGTTTCCGTGAGTTGTAGATTTTCTGTTAGGATATGAATAAGTTGTTTGTCCTCTTCTTCCTTAGTGGATAGTCCTATTTTATCTCGCATCATACTTAAATATTCCTGCTCGTACTCCGATTGAAAGGCTTCTAGTATTGATTCTAATGGAGCGGCTTCTTGAATTAGGGGATATAGGGCGTTAGCCAACTGATATAAATTCCAAAGCGCTATTTCTGCTTGGTTGCCAAAACGATACCTGCGATTTTCACGATCTGTTGTATTTGGGGTCCAGTTGGGGTTGTAATCTTCTAACCATCCATAAGGGCCGTAATCTATTGTAAGTCCTAAAATGGACATGTTATCGGTATTCATCACGCCATGCACAAAACCAACGCGTTGCCAGTGCACAATCATTTCACGAGTCTTGTTTGCAACGGCTTGTAAAAGGGCAGCATAATTGGCTGTCGTATTTCCTTTAATTTCTGGAAAATGGTATTTAATCGTAAAATCAGCGAGTGTCTTTAATGTTTTGAGATCTTTTTGTGAGGAGAATAATTCGAAGTTTCCAAAACGAATAAACGATGGCGCTACTCTACAAACGACGGCACCTTTTTCATAGGCAGGGTTTCCGTCATACATCACGTCGCGCAATACCTGGTCTCCAGTTAGCATCAAGGATAACGATCGAGTAGTGGGTACTCCAAGGTGAAACATGGCTTCGCTACACAAATGCTCTCGTATGGAAGAACGCAATACTGCTAAACCATCTGCTCTACGGGAGTAAGGTGTCATGCCAGCTCCTTTTAATTGTAAGGTGTAAACTTGTTCCTTGTATTCTACTTCAGCAAGAATAATAGCTCTGCCATCTCCTAATTGCCCAGCCCAATTACCAAACTGATGTCCGGCGTAGCTCATCGAATAAGGACGTGAACCTGGAAGTAGTTCTTTCCCTGAAAATACGTTTGTGAATTCAGACGATTCTGTGTCTTCATTAGAAATGCCAAGCATTGCTGCCGTTTCTTCTGAAAAATGTATTAATTGGGGATTCGAGGGTATGTGGGGTGTCACATAGGAAAAACAAGCATTTTTTACCTGACGCGTAACATTAGTTTCGTCAGGATCTGCGGGTAATTCTGTGCTAAATCTATTGTTGATTTTTAACTTCATTTTGTTTTGCATAATGTCAAAATTAGTCAAATATATTTGGATCAACAGTTAATTAAAACTAAAATTATCTCGGGCTACTTAGCGTTTGTGTTTCCATCTTTTATGAGTCCAGAAATAATATTCGGGAGCTTCATGGATTTGTTTTTCAACTTCCTGAATAAAAGCATCGGTAATTTCAAAATCAGGAACCGACGTCGGATTGTCACTAATAGGAATCAGTGTACATTCATAATAACCTCTTCCTACTTTCTTTACTTTAGCAAAAATAACATTAAGGTCATATTTTTTTGCCAGCATTTCGGCACCGGTATGCACCGGAACTTCAATACCCATAAAGGATTTCCAATGAAAAATACGATCTGCTTTTGGGGATTGATCGCTAGCTAAACCATATATAGAAAGGATTCCCTCTTTTTGATTATGGGAGATATAAGGAATTGTTTTGCTGGTAGTAACCAGCTCAGTATTGTATTTTGATCGAATATCTCTAACTAGTTTGTCAAAATAGTTGTTGCTTAATTTTTTATAGACGCCTACGCCTTGATAACTTACTTTTTGATTAAGTGCAAGTAACCACTCCCAACTTGCATAATGGGAGGCTAAAAGCATGATGCTTTTTTCTTTTTGTTCGTATCCATTTAGCAACTCGATATTTGTGATTACAAATCTTCTGTTCATTTCCTCTGACGATATGGTCATGGTTTTTATCATTTCCATAAACATATCACATAAATGATGGTATGATTTTTTTTCGATTGCTAATCTTTCTTTATCGCTAAGATGAGGTAGTGCCAAAGCAATGTTTGCTCTAACCACTTTCTTGCGATAGCCGATAATGTAATACACTAAAAAATAGACTCCATCTGACAACCAATAAAAAATTCGAAAGGGAAGAATGGAAATAATCCAAAGAAAAGGGTAAGCTATGATGAAAACGAGAAATTGCATGCAGTATTTTTTCTTGCAAAGATAAGCCAAAAATGAATATCCAGATATATTTTGATGAGGTACTAATAGGGTCTTTGAGAATTAGTACATTTGTAATTCACAATAAATAGACTTTATGAATATCATTTTAATAGCAATAATCGTTGTAACTGTACTTATTAGTTTCAAAGGTTTTGATGACCAATCATTTTTTAGAAAATATGAATTTCATATGGGAAGTGTTCGTGCAGGTGAACAAATCAGACTTATATCCTCTGGCTTTCTTCATGCTGATATTTCGCATTTGGCATTTAATATGATTACACTTTACTTTTTTGCTCCTGTGGTGATTGATCATTTGGGCAGTTTGTCGTTTGTAATCATTTATTTTGGAAGTTTAATTTTCGGAAGCTTATTGACCATTATATTTCATAAAGACGATTATAATTATAGAGCGATAGGTGCTTCTGGGGCAGTTACGGGTGTTTTGTATTCGGCGATATTATTGCAACCGGACATGATGTTAGGCATCTTTTTCATAATTCCGATGCCGGCTTATCTTTTTGGAATCCTTTACTTGCTGTATTCTATTTACGGAATGAGAGCTAAGAACGATAACATAGGGCATACAGCACATTTTGGAGGCGCTATTGGAGGATATTTGATTACTTTGATCTCTAATCCACATTTAGTAGTCGATCATACTTTTATGGTAGTGTTACTTACTATCCCTATAATTATTCTTTTTGTAATGGCAAAAATGGGGAAATTATAGTGGCATAACTTTTGAAAGATTAATACTTCATAAATTAATTTAAATAGTTCAAGATGAAAAAAGCACTAGTAGTATTGTCCATGATGTTTATGACTATGTCATATTCACAAGAAATCAAGCAAGTTCCTCAAATCAGTGTTGCAGGTGAAGGGAAAGTAAAAGTTGTTCCAGATCAGGCAACTATTTCTGCTACGGTAGAAACAAAAGGGAATAATGCTAAGGACGTAAAAAAGCAAAATGACCAACAAATGGAAGCGGTATTGAAAATCATAAAAAAAATGAATTTGGCACCAGCCGATTACAGAACGCAGCGTGTTTCCTTAAATCCGGTTTATGATTATGAAAAAAAGAAAACGAGTTATAACGCTACACAAACGGTTGAAATTCTATTAAGAGATTTATCGCAATATGATGAGTTAATGGAAGGTCTAGTGAATCAGGGAATCAATAGAATTGATAATGTGATTTTTCAGTCTTCAAAATTAGCGCAATATCAATCAGAGGCAAGAAAATTAGCGATGAAGGACGCTAAACTGAAAGCAGAAGACTATGTGTCTGTTTTAGGGCAAAAAGTAGGTAAAGCTATGACTATCTCAGATAACTCACAAGTTTATCAACCACAGCCCGTTTATGCAAGAATGAAGACTATGGCAATGGACGAGAGTGCTGCAACAACAAGAGAAACGCTGGCGGAAGGTGAAATAACAATAACGGCAAATGTAAGCGTGAGTTTTATTTTAGAATAAAATAAGTTACTATAGATTTAATATGGCTCCGTTCTTTTTATTAAGAAACGGAGTTTTTTTTATTTTCCAATTCAGTATTGAACTACAGTAATAATTGGACAAAAAAAAACGCTGCAATTGCTTGCAGCGTTTTGTGGGGAGAGTAGGATTCGAACCTAATCGGCTGATCCCTTACTTATGCTGCATTTCTATAAATTTATAACCTAATGTGCCACGATGTTGCCATAAGAACTGAATGAATTCTTTTCATAGGTTAATTATCTTGTTATCAGCAAATTGACTTGGTTTTAATGAACGTAATAATTCCTGTTTAGTGAACAGTCAAATATAGCTAAATTTAGAATAAAATTGTAGTAGTTTAATGAAATTATTTTTGATTCTTAGCAAGAATATTATTCAATCTTGTGAGGGTATACTTTGACGCAGTAGTAAAGATAATCTTCAAATATATAAGCACTTTTAGAAATCTAAAGGAGTTATTCAATTACGCAAATATTATTTAAAAAGAAGGTAGCAAATTTATACTCGATTGCAGTTTAAAATATCAGGATGATCTTGATATACTTACCTTGATTCCATTACGGTCTCGCGATCACTTGCTAATGCAAGAAATAGGGTTGTTGAATTATTATAAAAAAGGATGATTCTTCAATTATCCAATCCAATGGAGTGACTGGGGCTTTAATCGAACACCTTGTTACAATTTTAACGTTGTTAGACAGTTGTGTTTTTAACCACTTTTACTCGTTTCCCGTCCACATCTGGTTCCAAACCTTTACCAGTAATAGTATTGAAGTTTTCAGCTTTTGGTATCGTTACCTTATTTTCTTTTACTTTTTTAATAATTCCAACGGCTATAGGATGTTCTGAACTTTGTTCTAAAGCACTTGCAAGTCGTAGCACTTCATCTGAAGTGCATTTTTCATCAACGGATTCAATACGGGTAACTCCAAAATCTCCTTTGGTCAATGTTCCTGTTTTATCAAATAGAAGTAGGGTTATTTTTCTTGATTCTTCGAATGCTGTCCTCTTGCGAATCAACAAGCCGTTCTGAGCAGAAACTGCCGATGAAATAGCCACTACCAAGGGAATGGCTAAGCCTAAAGCATGCGGACAAGCGATAACCATTACGGTAACCATTCTCTCCAAGGCAAAAACAAAGGGAAAACCCGAAATAAGCCATACTGCTAAAGTTGCAAAACCAATAGATAGCGATATATAGGTAAGCCATTTTGCCGCTCTGTCTGAAAGATTTTGCATTTTAGATTTGGTTTTCTGCGCCTCTTCCACCGTCTTAATAACCTTACTCAAATAACTGTCCTTTCCCGTGTGTACAACTGTCACTTTCAACGAACCATTTCCATTGATGGAACCTCCAATTACCTTGTCATTTAGTTCCTTTTTCACCGGTTTTGACTCGCCCGTAAGCATGGATTCATTTAAATAACTAGATCCCTCTAGAATAACGAAATCTGCCGGTATTTTTTCACCAGGTTTTATTAAAATAACATCGCCTCTCAGTAATTTTTCTAATTTTATATCAACTATTTTATCACCTTCAACGCGATGCGCATCAGCAGGCATCATACTTACTAATAATTGTAAAGCTTTGGAAGCGCCTAGTACACTTTTCATTTCGATCCAATGCCCCAAGAGCATAATGGCTATTAGCGTGGCCAGTTCCCAAAAGAAGTCTACTCCCTTTAAACCAAAAACCGTTGCAGAACTATAAAAATAGGCAACACTTATAGCCATTGCTATCAAGGTCATCATTCCCGGAGCTCCTTTTTTTACTTCTCCTACAAAGCCTTTTAGAAAAGGCCATCCCCCATAAAAACACACGATGGTTGAAAGAGCAAATAGGATATAGGGATTTCTAGGGAGTAAGTAATGATAGCCGAGTAAGTCCTGTATCATTGGAGAAATAATCGAGATCGTTAGTACGATTTTGATTACAGAAATCATAATGATGGTTGTAGGAAAAAAGATTGCTTTTTTTGGACTGCTCCCAAATCATGCCTACACTGTTGGAGGCAGTCTATAGAGGCCTTCCTCTCTAGTTTCCTTTTCTATCAATAAAATAATTAGTATCTTTCATGTTCATGCTCATGTTTATTTCCATGCTCCTCATTACCTCCAGAATCATCATTGTTATATTCTCTTTGATCATCATGTTCTCTTCGATTATCATAATTTATTGTTCTTTGTGGTCTGCCATGGTATCCTCTACGATATCTCAATCTATCATTATCAAAATTTCTATAAGGTCTTGAACCATGATAATCATTCAAAACTACTTTGTATCCTTTGTATAGGTCATAATTTCTATATTCTCTAGGCAAATATCTTGATCGTATCCATCTACCGCCACCAAAATAAATAAATTGAGAAGCTCTTATATCATAATACGCTTCAACATCTGGCAAATAATAATAATCTGCTTCCTCATATCCTACAGGCCCCCATGATGGTGGTGCGCCTATGTTGAGACTTACTGAAATTTGTGCATGAATTGAGTTGGATGCAAAAAGGATTATTCCTGCTACGATTAATTTTAATGTTCTCATTTAAAAAAATTTAAATTAATGATTTTATATTAATTTTTTATTTAAATACTTTTTTTTAAAACTAACAACTGTGCCAGTAAAAATTAGTTAGCATTTAAATAGGATTTTGCAAAAAAAAAAGAGAAGCTACGTAGGCTTCTCTTTCTATTTACTTTTAATTAATCTTTGTCATCTAAGTTAGTTTCGTTTTCCAACAGATTTTTTATTAGTTGTCCAATATCATGATGTCCATCATCATTATCCGTACTTATTTCGATAATACCATCTCCATCTGTGTCTTGTAATAAATTTTGACTTGCTAAAGAGGTTAATTTAGCCATTAGACCATCCAGTTGTATTTTAATATTAAGCGTTAAATCATTACTATTAACTGTGAAATCTTTTGTTGGATCATCAAAGTCCATTTCAAGTTCAGCATCTTGACTACTCCAGATTGAAAAGTTTTTACCATCAATAGTTCCTTTAATCAAATATGTTTTACCTAGCATTTCGCCTGGAAGAATACTTTTTTCAAACTTAAATTTTATTTCCTCATATTGTGCATTTGGAATATTAACAGAAGTTATAATTTGAGTCAAAGTTTTGTCAGGATCTAGTATATCTAGTAAAAAAGGTCCTATGAGTTTTACATCATCATCATAAATAGAATCTGTATTATGCATTTCACCTTGTTCATCTCTTTCAAATTTAATTTTTCCAATATTAATTTGAAAATCCGTGATAACCACTGTTGATGCAGTACGAGCAGTTAGTGAAGGTTTTCCTGTCGCAGAGACAGCGGAAGCTTTTAATGCCACATTCCCACTTGTAGATGGGTCACTTGAACAAGAAACAGCCATTAAGACCAATGCCGCTAAAATTGTTGTTTTTTTCATTTTTTTCATTTTTTTAAAGGTTAAGTATTATATAATTAGGGGTTAATAATTAATTTTCTGGGCAAACGAGTTTAATAAATGCATTTATAAAAAATAGTTCTTTTAAATTTAAAGTAATTAATAGGGATTATATTTAGTTTTAATTAGTTTTTGGTAAAATACAGATAATCAGTTTCTCCAATACTACTGCTTTCATTTTTCAGTCTAACATTAGTAGTTGTATATTCCGTAATTTTCCAATCGTCTTCCAATTCATCTAATTTACTGTCATCAAATTTTAACAGAAATATATCTTGACCACTATTTACAAAAGTTGACCAAGTTCCGCCAATATTATTTGTTCCTTTTACAGCCACAACAATCCCATTAGAATTGAAAGTAAAATTATAACCATTGTAATTTGAGGTTTCATCAATTTTGTTAAAAAAATAAGAAACATGCCATGTTCCATCTGTTAAAATCGAAGTAAAATTAGGATTACTTCCAGTCCCTGAATTAGTATCGCACTCTTTTATACTATCTTCAATTTGATTTTCAAAATCAGCGTTATTTGTAAGTACAACATTTTGGCCATTAAAATTTGTAATCGAAATGGGATAGTTAATGGAAATATATACATTGACGTCTAAATTGTCTAAAAAGCTAGACATATCTTTATCGTTTTGAATCACAATAGTTTTTGCAATTTGATTATTTGCATCGTAAATACTAAACGATATTGGGTAATTTATATTTATACAATCAATTTCATTAAAATCATCATCTACATTACAATTTTCAATACTCTTTTCTAATTCATCCGAATTTAATATGAGTTGTGTCTTGTAGTTTTGATACTGAATTGTTATTGGATAAATAAAATTTATAATATCATCATCATTTGGAAAAGCATCCAACGTAGCCTGTACTGTTTTATAGTCATTTTGGTTCGATACTGTAATTTGATTTCCATCTACAATAACTTTTACCGGCAACTGAATATTAAAACAGCTCGAATTATCCAAAACATTATCCTTAGAAGTTGGGTTTTGTGACACTCTAAAAATCAAATTTGTAAGCGGTGAAACGGCCGTTAAATTTTGAGTGGTATCTTGAATAAGCACTGCACCCTCATTTTGACAAGAAATAAATACTATAGCCGTTAAGGTCATGAATAAATATTTAATTGTTTTCATATTTGTTTTACGTTTAAAATGCAATAGTGAATAGAGAATTTTGCTTGTATCATCGAACTCATTTATTTTTCTTATTGTCCTCAATTCAAATAGTAGAGGATCTAATACTAAAACAGTTTAAATACAACTTACCCTACCATAAATTAAAAATAAATATATCTTTGTAAAGCAAAAACACACAAAATAAATGCGAAATAACTCAATATTAAATACTTGCAATGAAATTGTTTTTTCTGATTTTTTTAAAAAACAGGCGAAGTTAGTTCGTAATTTTATTTTTTATAAATATGGAAATAAAGAGCTAGCTGACGATTTAACGCAAGACGCTTTTATTAAACTCTGGCAAAATTGTGCTGATGTCCCTATTGAAAAAGCTAAATCATATATTTATATAATAGCCAACAACGGTTCTCTTAATGCAGTAGCACATCAAAAAGTAGTTTTGGAATTTGAAAAAAATTTCACGGGTATTGATATTACAAATGAAAACCCAGAATTTATACTCGAAGAGAAACAGTTCAAAAATAAGATTTTAAAAGCAATTGAAAATTTGAATGAAAAACAACGAGTTGCTTTTTTGATGCATCGAATTGATGGTAAGAAATATAGCCAGATTGCAGAAGAATTAAATATAAGTGTCAAAGCAGTAGAAAAGCGGATACATTTGGCTTTAGTTGAATTAAGAAAAGAAATTGATGAAATAAAGTAGGGTAAAGTTGTTTTTACTTGTTTTAAATATAATAAGAGTAATGCTATGGAAAACAATCACATTTTAGCAAAATGGCTAAACAACGATTTGACAGAAGGCGAATTAGCTGAATTTAAAGCTAATCCTGAGTATGAAAAATACGAAAAAATTAAAAATTATACCGCCCATTTAGAAGTCCCTCCTTTTAATGAATCGAAAATTTTAGAAAAGGTTATAAATCATGAAAAGGTAAAATCCAAAGTGATTCCTTTATACAAAAAATGGTTATTTAAAGTGGCCGCGGTTTTAGTTATCGGACTTGGAATTACTTTCATAATGCAAAATTTTTCTTCAGAAAACCATTATGCCCTTAACGGTAAAAGAACCACTTTTTCATTACCCGATAATTCTGAAGTTGTTTTAAATGCAGGTTCAGAAATTGAATATAAAAAATGGAATTGGTACAATAACAGAAATATTGAGTTAGATGGTGAAGCCTATTTTAAAGTGGCAAAAGGTAAAAAATTTGAAGTTACAACTGCTCTTGGAAAGGTTACGGTTCTGGGCACACAATTTAATGTAAAAGCAAGAAAAAATCGCTTTGACGTAAGCTGCTTTGAAGGAAACGTAAAAGTAAATTACAATAACTTAGAGGTGATTTTAAGCCATGGGCAAAAACTTACTTTTGAAAATGGTAATCAGGTTTATGCAGACGCTAAAACTACTAAACCAGAATGGTTAGATAATAAAATAGCTTTTGACAAAGAAAATTTACGCGGCATATTAGATGAAATTCAAAGGCAGTACAACGTTTCCATCGAAGTGAAAGCAAAATATTCAGATGAATTATTTACTGGAAAAATTCCTTTGGACAATCTTGATATTGCACTTCATATTATTGCAACTACCTATCATTTAGTTCCAAATAAAATTGCTATAAACAAAATAATTTTTGAAGAAAAATAAATGGTTTTTATTAAACGTATTTATGTCTTATTTTTTTGCTTTGTTTTTGCCTTGAGTATAAAAGCTCAAGATAGAAACAAAGCAATTGCATTAAAAGACATTCTGCAAACGATAGAAAAGCAACATCACGTTTATTTTAATTATATAGATAATGAAATAGTTTTTATTAAAATTGTACCTCCAAAAAAATCTTTGTCCTTGAAAAAGACGATTAATTATCTTCAAAAAAAAACCAATCTATTCTTTGAAAATATTGACAATAAATCCATTACTATCTTTAGTAACACTGCAATAGATACAAGAAAAATTTGTGGATTTGTATTGGCGAAAGAAGATAATTCTCCATTGGAAAAGGTGAATATTAAGTTTGAGAATGGAGTTGGTACTTCAACCAATAAAAAAGGATATTTTGAATTAAAAAAAGACAAGTCAACTGATTTATTAATTAGTTGTGTTGGCTATACATCTAAAAAAATATCTCTTAATGACTTTCAAAATAATAATTGTAGTAAAATTTACTTGGAAGTTGAACTTTTGGAACTAAACAATATAATTACAAATCTTTACTTAACATCTGGAATTTCTAAAAAAAACTATGGAACATTCGAGATAAAACCTAAGAGACTAGGAATATTACCCGGTTTAATTGAACCTGATGTCTTACAAACTATGTTGCAAATTCCAGGTATTTACAGTACAGATGAAAGCATTTCAAATATAAATGTAAGAGGTGGTACCCATGATCAAAATTTATTCTTGTGGAATGGAATAAAAATGTATCAAACGGGGCATTTTTTCGGATTAATTTCAGCATTCAATCCTAATTTAGCCCATACTATTTCTATAACTAAAAATGGAAGTTCTGCATTTTTTGGAGAAGGAGTGTCAAGTGTTGTCGCTATTTCGTCTAACCCAAATAAATTAGAAAAAAATAGTTTCAGTGCTGGAATTAATATGATTAATGCTGATGTTTATTCAAAATTTAATATCAACAAAAAAGGGTTTTTAGAAATTGCGGTAAGGAAATCCATAACCGATTTAGTAAAAACACCTACTTATAAAGAATACAATAATAAAGCATTTCAAAATACCAATATTATTGATTTTTTCAATAAGCAAAATAGCACTTATTCAAGTGATGAGAAATTTAATTTTTATGACATTACAGCTAAATTTTCTCAAAAAATTGGACAAAAAGACCATCTTATAGTGGATTTTATCACTATAAATGATCAACTAAAAGTTTTTCAAACTTCCAAAATCAATAACGTAGTTCTATCGGAAAACAATAATTTATCTCAAAAAAATTATGGAGCTAATCTTTCATGGAAGCGAAACTGGAATGCAAAAAACTATAGTACAATCAATGTTTATAGCTCATCCTATGCCCTTAATGCCGAAAAAAATAAAATACAGGATAATCTAATTGTAAGACAAGAAAACAAAGTGCTTGATACTGGTTTAAAACTTGAAAACAGTAAAATAATTGGTTCAAAATTTACTTTTAATACAGGATATCAATTAAATGAAATTGGTACTGTAAATTTAGACCAAGTAAATAAACCCATTTTTTATAGAAGAATTAAAGAAGTGCTACGAACTCATGCAGTAATAGCAGAAGGGAAATTTAATGATACCTTATCCAAAATATATTTGAGCACAGGTTTAAGATTAAACTATATCGAACAATTTAATAAATATATCCTAGAACCAAGATTGCATTTTAATTATACTGCCACAAAACATTTGAATTTGGAAGTTTTAGGGGAATTTAAAAGTCAATATAGTTATCAAGTAATCGATCAGCAGGAGGATTATTTTGGAATAGAAAAAAGACGATGGATAGTAGCAAATAACACAACAATTCCGATTCAAAGAAGCAAACAAGCCTCAATAAATTTATTTTATACCCAAAAAAATTGGTTAATTACCTTTGAAAATTTTTTTAAAAAAATAAATGGAATTAATAGTTCGGGTCAAGGATTTCAAAACCAATTGGAATTTGTGAAAATAAATGGAAATTATGAAACTTTAGGAAGTGAGATTCTAGTTCAAAAAAAAATAAATCATTTCATTTCATGGTTAAGTTATGCTTATAATTATAATAATTATAACTTTCCAAATTCAAGCTCGCCTATATTTCCAAACAATTTTAAATTAGAACATATTATTTCTTGGGCGGGGATTTATCAGAAAAAAAATCTGAAGCTAGCTATCGGTTCAAAATGGTATTCTGGAAAACCTACTACAAGTCTTAAAAGTGATGTAATTAATTATAGTGATTTTTTAAATCCAAAAATTGATTATAATAGTCCTAATAATAAAATTTTGGACGACTTTTTTCAAGTTAATTTTTCGGCAACCTATAAATGGAAGGACTCGAATGATATTCAATATAAATTAGGTTTCTCTATATTGAATCTATTTAATAGAAAAAATGAAATTAATGAATTTCACAACATAAACGCAATAACCAACTCGATTGAAGATGTAAAGACTTTTTCTATCCACCGAACTCCAAATTTAAGTTTTAGAATGACTTATTAACCTAAATCTTTGCCGAAACATCAATCCCTAACAAACTGAAAAAGGTGCAATTGTTGCACTTGGACTACTAGGAGCTAACTTATGTATTTTATGAGTTAATTCCATTCGAATTTTTTGCGAGATTGAATTTGTTTCTTAAAATTATCATATACTCACTCACTTTTTTATCCACTACTTTTGCATAGTGTTGAGTAGTTCTTATGTTTTTATGGCCTAACATTTTGCTGACGCTTTCTATTGGAACGCCATTTGTAAGTGTTGCAGTCGGCGCAAAAGTATGTCGGGCAATATGGAAGGTTAAATCTATTTTAATGTCGCAAACATTCGCTATTTCCTTTAAGTAGCTATTGATTTTTTGGTTGCTCAAAATAGGGAGCAGTCTAGTTGAAACGATAATTGGAACTTTTTATTTATTCTATAGGATTGTCTGTTTTTAATAATTCCCTTGTATTGGCTGGTGCCAAGGTATGTCCAAACATTTTAAGCAATTGATTACCTTTTCGAGATTCAGATTTTCTTTCCTTGTTCTATTTTACGAACAACAGTTAGTGCCACTCCAGCAAGTTTTGGAAAAGCTTCTTGGGTAAGGTTTACTTCATTTCTTTTCTCTTTTACAAAATCTGCGATTGTTCTCATGATGATATGTATTTACAACGATTCTTAATAAATATAGTTAATTATATGTAAAAGCATATAGTTCAGGTATATGGTTTATTCTGAGTACCAACTGACATTTAGATCGATTTCAGCCATTTATACCGCTGGCTGCCATATGAAACAGTACTTATAATTTTGCATTGAAACTCACTTCATCTTTGTTTTTAATCACTCGAAAAGTGTTGCAACAGGATGATGATTGAGAGCGTATTTAGCAAAACTATTCATTTAAAATTTCAGGAATTATGGCAAGACAGAACGGCATAATCAAATTGAAAGGTACTATCGGGGACATTACTTTTTACAAAACCAAAGATGGCCACTTAGCCAGGGAAAAGGGAGGTGTCGATGCGAGCAGATTTGCGAGCGATCCAGCCTTCCAGAGAACACGTGAGAATGGAGCCGAATTTGGAAGAGCAGGAAAGGCAGGCAAAGTTTTGAGAACGGCAATGCGAACTTTACTCATTAATTCTGCTGATGGCAGAATGGTAAGTCGATTGACTCAATCTATGATTAAAGTCATTCAGGCAGATATGGTAAGTGAACGCGGCTTGCGTAATGTGATTGATGGTGAGGCAGAATTGCTTGCCGGTTTCGAATTCAACATTAGAGGCAAACTGGGCACTTCTTTATTTGCTCCTTTTGTTGGTACAATTGACCGTGCTTCGGGTGATATTATGATTGATTTGTTGCCGTTTGTTCCTGCGAACATGATTGCGGCTGCAAGCGGAACCACGCATTTCAAAATCATATCTGCAGGTGCCGAAATAGATTTTGAAGGCGAAACCTTTGTGGTTGCCACTTCGGAAACGAATATTCTAGCGTGGGATTCGAGTCAAACCGTTGATATCAATCATATCAATTAAGTTACTCCTGGTAGTACAAAACCATTGTTCTTGGCTTTGGGAAGAGGTAAATGGAAGAATGTATCCTTTGAAAAACGGGTCATACAATCCATTGGCATTGGTTCAGGTAAGCGGTCTGTAAGATCGTTTTGGTCTTGAATAGGACCTATTTTCCCAAGGGAACACAAGGAGCTTTGGATTGGAACGGCACTTTAGTTTGTTATACCATCGAATTGCCCTGGTTGCAAAACCAAAGGAGAATTTCTTGTATTCCCGAAGGAGAATATGTTTTACAGAAGCGGTTTAGTCCAAAACTCAAATGGGATTTGCATTTACAAAATGTTCCAGGTCGAGATTTTATATTAATCCATCCTGCTAATGATGCTAAAAAAGAACTGGTGGGCTGCATCGCTCCCGTAACCAACCATACCAGAATAGGGAAGGGCAGTGGCTCTCGAATAGCGTTGGAGAAGTTGAAAGCTCTTGTTTATAAAGCTTTGGCAAACAACGAAGAAGTGAAAATAAAGATCCAATCTAATCCTTCGACTCCGCTCAGGATGACCAGGCTTAAATAAAAGCAGATAAATTATGAATGTAGTAGAAAGAACAAAATCGCCCACTCCGAAGTTTTTCAGGGTATTGCGAAGTATTGGTTTGGCCTTGTTGGCCCTAAGTGGGAGTGTGATTACGGCACCGGTAGTTTTACCAACAGTTGTTGTAAGTGCTGCGGGTTATCTGGCAGTTGCTGGAGGTGTGCTTTCTGCAGTGAGTCAAATGACAGTTGATGATGATGCGAAATCAGAAGAGGATCTCCTAAATCGAATGCTTAAAAACAATAAAAATTTACCTAGAGATGGAATCAAATAACACCCTACAAATTGGAACCGCATCTGGAACTTTATTGAGTGTAGTACCCAATATTGTTTCTGAAGACGTTGTGAAAACCATTATTCTGACAATTGTAGGAGCGATTATTAGTTTTGTTGTTTCGCTCCTTTTAAAAGGATTAATAAAATTTAGAAAAAAATAGTTTGGGTTTGGCTTGGTAACCTTTTCCCGAATTTATACGAAAGCCTGATCGTGAGATCAGGCTTTTTTCGTGGCTGGATGGTAATTTCAATTCGATATTAGGTTTATTTTGTTAATGTTTACTGATTAAACTAAAGAGAAAATAGCAGAATTACAGCCATCAAAATCGGGATGGGTTTGTAAGTAGTCAATCATCGCGGTTACTGCATTTACAGGCAGTTCACTTCTATTTCTTCCAAAATTTTTGGGTACGCCTTGAACGGTTACAAAACTGCATGTATAGTATTTCTTTTTATCCAATGGATTGTTGCCAATGTATATTTCCTGAATTCGATGGCCTTTGGGGTTCTCTATTCTCATGTTGACCTTTATCCCAATAGCTCTTTTTATATAACCACCCATTTGCATCATCGGTTGAGGGGAAAAAGTGCGCTCCAAATTTTCTTCCAGCATTTCAATAATTTTTAATCCTGTAAGTTCCACTGTTGAAACAGGAGGATTCATTGGAATTAGATTGTATAAATCCCAATCGGTTATTGCTCCTGCTGCTACAGGTGCTCCATAACGCCAACCATTTGAAAAAGCAATATCAGTCTGAGCCGCAAACTTAATTGCCGATAATAAAAGGGCGTCAGCGGAGGAGTTAATCGTATTATATCGATGCAGTATCGTGGCTGTTTTCCCTCTTACAGTATTCTTCATATTTTGATACGGCATCATGATTTCAGTGACTATATCTTTTATTTCAGGATCTTCTGCAATGGTTTCAGACACTTTGATTAATTGATAATCGTGGGATACAATTTTTTTCTGTTGAATGTTTAATTCAAGATGCCCTAAAAAAGAACCGTGGCAACCGCATTGAATCACAAGGGTATTATTGACTTGCACCGTTTCATATAATCGGTTGTGCGTATGTGCACTCAAGCAGACATCAATTCCAGCAATAGTGTCAAGCATAGCCATATCCTGAGGAAAGCCATTGTGTGAAAGTAGCAGAATAATATCCGCACCTTCTGCTTTTACGGCTTTAATATATCCGGGTAATTCTTTCGCTCCATTTGTGATGGTTAGTCCTTCGCTAAATTTCTTAGGCATCGTTTTGTCTATGATATCTGAGCAAATACCGATTACAGCAACCTTTAAATCTTCGATTTCTATAATTGAGTATGGTTTTAGAAAAAGGGTTCCATCTTCATTATAAACATTAATACCCAACATTGGATAATTCAGTTGCGACAGCAAATGCTTCAACTGTTGTGGTCCATAAGCAAAATCCCAATGACCCACCATGGCACTAAATCCCATTTTGTTCAACAGCGGAACAATGGCCTGACCTTTAGATTCTACAAGAGGCAAGGTTCCGTGAAAAGTGTCGCCGCCATCGAAAAACAGCAGCTTGGAATTGCGCTGCATCATGCTGTTTTTCAAAGTGGAAATACGGGCGTATCCTCCGGCATTTTCAATAAATTCATCAGCACCATCATAAAATAATTCTGCATGGGACTCTAG
>TARA_R110002110_G_scaffold415609_1_pt1 | contig 37306 bp, 18 predicted proteins | sample TARA_R110002110 | Tara Oceans TARA_R110002110 (sample SAMEA4397330) | marine metagenome | biome: Polar Biome; feature: [SRF] surface water layer (ENVO:00010504); material: water (ENVO:00002006), including particulate matter (ENVO:01000060) such as... | depth 5 m | reverse complement strand
CATAACAGCCTATAAATAAATAATCTATTCTCCGTGTTTTGTGAACGTGGCGCTTTATCTGTGGTTTTAAACTATGATTTAAGACTTTTATTGTATAGATCGTACATTATTCTGGTTAATTTTATACTTTTAATGTGACATTGAGATTCAAAGTTATATTTTGACATTTTGACAGAATGTAAACAGGGCTGTCCCAATAAGTTAGGGCTATCCCGATAAGTTATTAGGGCTGTCCCGATAAGTTAGTCCCGATAAGTTAAACAAATTATCGAGGGTGGCCTATTGTGATTTTATCCAAACCGTTTGCTGATTTTGACACCCATTAAGCTGAGCGCAAACAAAACAATACCTAGTATAATCAAAAGTACAGGCCAGCCCAATGAATCGGAAAAATATTCTGTAGTGAAATACCCCAGAAATGCAAATAACGATACAATACTGACAAAGAGCAAAGATTTGCTTTTGACAAAAGTGCTCATGTAAACAAGAAAGCAAGTTGGCAGTAAAATGAAGATATCTAAATCTGTTTTTTCTAAAATACTAAATATGCCACCAAGACACATAAAACCTGCAACAAAATACCAAAAACCAGTTAAATTTTTGTATTGGGTCTTTTGCACAAAATAGGTGCAACCTAGTAGCACGATACCGATGACCGATATGCTGTAAGATTCATCAAAACCTATCATATCAAAAAAAGCAATTAAAACACCAACGGAGGATAGCATGGTGCAAAATAAAACAGCTGCATTTTGCTTGGATAAAAACGTGAGACTTTGTTGTAAAAGCAGGACACCAAAAACAAATAAAGTGGGCTTGTCCCACGAACCTGTATGTTCAAAATACTCATATAAGAATACATATAAACCGGATAACTCCAAAATATAAGATAAAACATATAGGGGGGTTGTTATTTTTTTGAAATATGGGTTTTCATTTAATAAAACAGCAATTAAATAGAATACAAATCCAGGAACCAATAAAAAAGAGACCCTTGAAAATGAGTTGAAATTGTCCCAATATAAAGAGATAAACGCTGCAATACCACCTAAAATAAACACGCCGCCTAAATACGAGAAAAGTTTTGCAATTAATGAACTTTGTGTATTGTCTTCAGTGCTAGGTATTTGATCATTTATGATGGCTTCAGAAATTTCGCTGGGCGTTAGCTTAAAGTTTCTTGTCAATGCTGCGATAAACTCAAGTGCTTCTTTTTTATTTCTAGGATGGTCGTTTCTATCGTTCATATTGATTCTCCGGAATAATCCACCCAAGTATCGTGAATGATTTTTTTTCTAAGTCTGGAATAGTCAGTTCAAATCGTTTCCCTTTTTTAACCAGTTCGGGTTTGTTTTGTCTGTTGTTATGAAAAAAAATAAAACCGTGGCTGCGAGCGTAGTATTGATAACGATATCCGTCAGGGGAGGTACCAGAGGTTCTAATGGACGCATTTTTAAATTCGTATATCTTTATGCGTTTTGACTTTTCTGATTGAAGGTTAGGTTTTTGATAGTCTATTGACATTGATGTATTATTATTTACGTCATAAATGTATACTTCTGGGAATGATACTGTGCGTCGGTTTGCTTTCGGTAATAGATAAAGGCCGTTGTTCTCAATACTTAACTGAAAGGCTGAAACAGTTGCGTAGCTTCTAATCGTATAAATAAAATTATAGCTCGGCGCTGCTAGTTGGGATTGCCTTAGTTGCACTGCAAACCAAAGTATAGCAACCAGTATAAGTGGCAAGCCTATTGCTAGAGCCAGAAATAAATTTTTCGTTGATTTTCTATGCATTGATGCTCTGTTGGTAAGTTTTATAACAATAACAATAAGTATATGGTAGAACTTTTTCAAAGTATTAACTACTGAGTAAATATACAAGGACTGTTTTTCATGAATTATCCTCAACTGTTTCAACCCCTTGAGCTTGGATTTACCCAGCTTAAAAACAGAATGATCATGGGGTCAATGCATACTGGTCTGGAAGAAGAGAAAAATGGTTTTGAGCGTTTAGCCGCTTTTTATGCCGCTCGCGCCAAAGGGGGTGTAGGTCTGATCGTGACAGGTGGTGTGTCACCTAATATTGCAGGTTGGTTAGCACCATTTGCTTTAACACTGAGTAAACAAAAACATTGTTCAGAGCATCAAATTGTCACTGAAGCCGTGCATGCAGAAAATGGGAAAATTGCATTACAAATATTACATGCAGGCCGATACGGATATCATCCTTTATGTGTGGCACCATCAAGAATAAAGTCGCCTATTAGTTTATTTAAACCCTGGGCCTTATCAAAAAAAGGGGTTTTAAAAACAATTAGAGATTTTGCAAACTGCGCATCACTGGCTAAAAAATCTGGTTATGATGGCGTGGAAATCATGGGTTCGGAGGGCTATTTAATCAATCAGTTTATAGCATCACATACAAATAAAAGGTCAGATCAATGGGGAGGAGATTTTCAAAATCGAATGCGTTTCCCTATTGAAATTGTGAATGCTGTACGTCAAAAAGTGGGCGATGATTTTATTATTATATTCCGTTTGTCCATGTTAGATCTTATTGAACAAGGCAGCAGTTGGGATGAAGTCGTTTTATTGGCTAAGGCGCTAGAAGAGCAGAATGTCAATATTATTAATACAGGTATAGGTTGGCATGAGGCTCGCATCCCAACCATAGCACAAGCTGTTCCCAGAGGTGGGTTTGCTTGGGTAACGGAGAGGTTAAAACCTCATGTTCAAACCCCATTAGTCGCAACAAACAGAATCAACACACCCGAAATGGCAGAGAAAATACTATCTTCAGGACAGTCTGATTTAATCTCTATGGCGAGACCTTTTTTAGCTGATCCTGAATTTGCAAATAAAGCCAAAGCGCAAAAACCTGAAGAAATTAATATCTGCATTGCCTGTAATCAGTCTTGCTTAGATCATGTATTTCAGAAAAAATTGGCTTCTTGTCTAGTGAACCCGGTAGCCTGTCGAGAGACAGAGCTCATATTTAAAACCACATCGAGACAGAAAAAAATAGCTGTCATTGGAGCAGGCCCAGGGGGATTAGCTTTCTCTGCTTTTGCGGCAGAAAAGGGGCATAATGTCACTTTATATGATAAAGCCAATGAAGTGGGTGGTCAATTTAATATTGCGAAGCAAATTCCAGGGAAAAGTGAATTTGGTGACAGCATTCAATACTTTAAAAATAGGCTGAGTTTATCCAATGTAACAGTCAGACTTAATCACGATGTGACGAGCGAATATTTATATAGTGCGGGGTATGATATTGTCGTATTGGCAACGGGCATCAAACCGAGGATTCCTAATATCAAGGGTGTGGATCATGCAAAAGTCATTACCTATATAGAAGCGATAAAACAAATTAAGCCTATAGGACATAACGTTGCAATAATTGGTGCTGGTGGTATTGGATTTGATGTGGCAGAGTTTGTACTAGCTCTAGAAGAAACACACCATGAAGTCAATCATCCATTTTATAAAGAGTGGGGAATTGATATGCATTATCAAAATAGAGGCGGAATTATAAAGCCCGAAAAAGACCAGCCAAGTAAAAAACTCTATTTATGCCAACGCAAAGAGACCAAATTAGGTAAAAACTTAGGAAAAACAACGGGCTGGATTCATAGAACTCATCTGAAGCGTAATGAAGTTGAGATGCTAGCAGGGGTAAAATATAATTTGATAGATGATAAAGGTCTTTGGATAACACAAAATGAAAAGCAAAGGTGTTTAGAAGTTGATACAATTATTTTGTGCGCGGGGCAACAGTCACTGAATGACTTATACCAGCCATTAATTGATAAGCAGATGGACGTGCATCTGATTGGTGGCGCAGAACTAGCGGTTGAGCTAGATGCAGCACGCGCAATCAAACAGGGAGCTGAGTTGGCAGCGATTTTATAAAAAGCAATGAGGAATATATGGATATATTAAATAATCTAGAAACCACTCAAGTATCTGGTGGTTTTATCTTTGGCCCAGCCATGATTAATGGCATTAATTCTCACATTGTCATGCTTGAAGATGGTGAAGATTTTTATTATTATAATTTTAATAAGAATTCAGGTGTCTACTTTAAAAATGATGGTAGTGTTTGGGGCCCAAACGGTCCTATGGCAGATAATGCTTTATTCAGAAGCTTTATTAACCAGCAGGGCTATCAATCTTTTTTTATATTTGAGGGCTTTTTTGATAGTGTTATTTAATGTCATATGACAATTTTAATGTTTTAGACCATCAAAAAAGACTGATGCAATGTTTGTCTTGAATATGGCATCTATCTCACGTAAACAGGTTGGACTTGTGATGTTTATTTCTGTCAAATATTGACCAATCACATCTATTCCTGCAAAGTAAATTCCTTTTTCCAATAATTTTGGCCCTACTTGCTCGCAAATCCATTGTTCTCTATCTGTCAACTTAAGCCCTTTTGCTGTACCACCTGCAGCTAAGTTACCTCTGATAGATCCTTGTTTGGGGATTCTGGCTAAAGCATAGGGGAAAGCCTCCCCATTCAGTATGAGTATTCTTTTGTCTCCCTTTGAGATCTCTGGAATGAATTCTTGAATAATAATGGGGGTTGTATGGTGCTTTGTTAATGTTTCAATAATTACTTCTGAGTTTGGGTCGGAGGCAGACGCTATAAAAATATTCTTACCACCCATTCCATCCAATGGCTTCAAAACAGATTTTTCATACTGGCTTATAAATGATGTGATAATATTTGGGTCAGAACTAATTGTAGTTGCTGGGATACATTCAGGAAAATGTGTTATAAATACTTTTTCATTATTATCTCGCAAACCCTGAGGATTGTTAATTATCAAAGCGCCTTGACGACTAGCATGTTCCAGCAGATATGTCGCATAAATATAATTCATATCAAAAGGGGGATCTTTTCGCATCATAATAATATCGAATTTATTTAATTGAATTTGTTGCTTCTCGTTTTTCGCATGAATGGCTTCTACAGGCGTGGTAGTGACATTAATTTTACTTCCAACACAGAAAACGTCATTTTTTTGATAAAAAAGTTGAGAGGACAAGCAATAATATAACTCAAATTGACGTACCTGGGCTTCTAGCATAAAGGCAAAGCTTGTATCTTTAGAAAGTTTTAGTTCTGAGATAGGATCGATGATAAATAATATTTTAGGCCTCATCAATATTTTCTCCTAGTGCCGTACTTTCATGACAGGTTGCCAATAGTGCCAATCTTGCAATAATACTATAGACATAAAATTTATCATGCCAGTCATGCTCTTGATTTCTATCATTAGGAAGATTGCAGCAGTCTTCAAATGTTAGAGGTTGAAACTCCATCCCTGGCGTATTTAAAACTTCAGAGGATGTTTTTTGTGCGTGAAACCGATAAAACCCACCAATGACTTGATTGCCAATCATATAAACGACAGGTTCTGCTGACGCAGTATGATTGATGCTTTCTTTAGTATAGACACCTTCCTGGATCAGAACTTGATTCACGACTTGTCTACCCTTGGATTGAGACATTTTTTTACGTTGCTTTCGATTGAATTGTTTTATTTCTTCTGGATTGTTGATAGCAATGACAGCCATACCATATGTCCCTTGGCTTGACTTTATAACCAAAAAGGGTTTTTCATTGATATTATGTTCTTGATATTTTTTTTGTATGTTTTCGAATACGTTAGTGGCTTTGTCTATTAATAATGATTCGTTTTCTCTCGTCATGAAATCAACATTATGACAACTCTCAAAGTAAGGCATAATTAGCCACGGATCAAAGCTAAAGTGGCTTGCAAATTTTTGGGCAATCTCCTCATAATGTTGCGCGTGCAAATCTTTGGTTCGATGTGTCCAGCCAAGATGAATGCTAGGCATAATAGGTTGACGAATATTTTTTAGAATATTGGGTATGCCGTCAGATAAATCATTATTGAGAAGTAGCATGCAAGGATCAAAATTATTTATCTTCAGCCTGCGATTGTCTGTGAATGTTGGATGAAGCGTTAGCAGGCCTAATGAAGTTTCTACTTCTAAGGGTTTTTCTATTTCTAGTAACGATCCTACTTGGACATCAAACTCAGCAAGCATGAGAATATTTTTTAAAACCGCGAGACTTTCAAAATAGCCTGGATTTCGTGTGTGATTTTCTGGGACGATTAATATGCGTTTACAATTTTGGTGAAACTGTTTCAATGCGTGTTTAAATGCACCTGCCGCAGTGAGATAAAGTTCAGGACTTAAGTTATTAAACCCTGCTGGAAAAATATTTGTATCAATAGGAGATAGTTTATATTGTGCATTTCTAATATCAACAGAAGTTGTTAATAAAATGGATTGGTTCATAAACTCATGTTTGAACCATGATTCTATTTCGGCACGATGATAAATAAGTTTTGCTTCTAGAATACTGGGTGTCCCGATATTAAGGGTTTTTAAATGCGGGACTGTATTTGTATATTCCATATGACTAACACCGTTTAGAGTTTTCTTAAACCTACCACGTATTAACATAGTACTACAAACAGCGGTATGTAAGTAGATAACTTAAAAGCTTGCATTTCACTAAGTTTCGTTTCAAAATATTAACCAATCATGAAAGTAGTAAATTTAATAAAGAGGTTTATGTGATTTGTCTAAGTGAAAGTGAGGCTAAACTTGTCTCTGGTGGTACAAGCACCTATGAAGTAATGGCCGCATCAGCTATTGTCGGTATTTTCTTGGGTGTGATAAAGAGTGACCCTACATGGTGGGGACTTAGCATGATAACAGGCCTCATGATTTCTGGCGCCCTAATAGTCGATGACCATATGGGGTTTCAACCTAAAATGGTAAGGTCAGATACGACAGAATTACTTGATGTCTTTAAATAAGTAGGTCTAAAAATGAAGAAAGGTATAACTCAAAATTCAAGTATTCATGATTTTAATATAACTTGGGAGAAAAAGCGTTCTGAATTTGTGTTGGCACATCCTCAAATCTTTCCAAGAAAAAATTACTATTATTTTAATAGCAATTGTTTTTCTGAATTTTACCGATTGCTTTCACCCATTCAACGACAAGAATTTAATGCCACTTATTTTCAATATTTCAATGAAGAAGAGCAGAACATAATTTTTCAAATTCGCGGGGGTAAAGATCACCTTGCTTTATTTGAAAAATTTCAATCTCTAGAACATGGGCAATATGAGGCATTAAAAGAGAATTTTTCTTTTTGCTTCCTCAATGATATTTTTTTTGTAGGCACATTTCTAACCTGGCGTAACTATGCTCACCCGAATGATAAAGATAGGTGGATGCCCTATTTTCCGATAGATATACAAATTCAAACATTTCATGCTAACCCATCTATTATGATCTCAGGCTTGTTTGATTATTATATAAAACTAGACTCAACCCAAGAACAAGAGCAGTTCTTTAAAAAAGTATTTGCATTTTGCTTTAACGGGGATGAGTTTAATCAGCAAACATTTGATAGATTTACAGCTAGAATTGCGCATCCGGTTGAAAAATTTCGCTGGCGTGATCTTTGTCCTAAAATGATGAAAAAGGAAGTGGAGCAAACAGTAATTCCGCCGCCACCTGGTTTTAAAGGCTTTATACCAAGGTTTGAAGCGCTATCAATCGGCGGCATGCCTAATCCGTGGACAAATTGTTTGGTTCAAGATTCCGGTAATCCAGATGAAGAAAAGCAAAAACCCGCTGCCCGTAAATATAATAATGGTCAACAAGGTTGGTAGCTCTATCGTAATGATTTTATAATAAATTTATAGCTGCTGGCTTTTTACAGTTTAGTGGCTTTGTATTCTATACTATTCCTCGACTTTATTACTCCAATTTTCGTGGTATTACACCCATGGTAAGTCAATATAAATAGAACTTTCCACCTGTTATTTACTCTAATTCTTAAAGAGTTAATAAAATAGGTTTATTCATGGGTGAATTAGTAACGAAACAAGCAATAACAGAAGGTTTAAATGAAAACCACTTTAATTGGACAAAAAAACCTGATGGTTCATCCAGTGTTTTTTTGAAAGAAGAATTTAAGTCAACATTTTCATCTTGTTTAATCGCTGGTACAGATGGAATTTGGGTTCCTGTTTTAGATGAGGAATTTTCCTCAATATTAAAAAAGGATGAAGACAAGAAAAAAGCCCTAGAAAAATTTTTAAGAGAACAAGAAAAAATAACTTATCAAAGAATTATTGAAGAGACGCTTGCAAAAGAGCTCAATAGCACAGTAAAGGAATTATTATCAGCCATGGAAGGCGAATGTTTAATTGAATTCAGAAAAAATGAAGTTTTTAAAGCAGCGCATGATAAATATATAGCGCAGGGCGAAGAGCCTGATTATGCTGCGGTTAGTCAATTTTGTGTCATAATGTCTAATACAGCGAATGAAAAAAAATCTGAATTTGAAACTTCTAGGCATACAAATGCAAAATCTTATAACAGCATTAAACGTGCAATGGATCAAACTAGCCTTTTATACAACTATGATGTACCGAAAGTTGTTGCTGGATGTCGGACAGTATTAAATTTAAATGAATCATTGCATATCAAAAAACCCATGAAAAAATCTTGGTTTCGTAGATTTATCGATAAAGTAAAAGTGTTTTTTGGTGCAGAATTAAGAGAAGAGGTAGATGCCCAATTATACCGAACTGGCAGCATGGAAAAAGCCGCAGTTCAGATAGTTACCACTCAGGTATCAGGGATGTATAAAAATAATGCGATTGATTATATAAAACATCTAAAAGCCAATAAAGCTGCCAGACAAGAACGAGAAGCGGGTAAACGTGTAGATTTTCAGTTGCCGAGTACTGAATTAGATGACAAAAAAAGTAGTGTTCCAACTGTTTCAAAAACCGGTATAGCAAAAGGGGTTGTTAAGGGAGTTGCAACCGGTGTTGCTGGTGTTACATTAGCAAATGCTCCAACAAGTTTTTTGTCTGGAAGTAAGTATCAAGATGGAGAAAAAATAGAAGCCAAGAATTTAGCAGCACATATTGAAGAATCTTTTACATTTGAGGCCAAAAAACAAGCTTTTGAAACAATGATGCAATTTGTGCGTGATATGTATGTTCTTAGTGACCAAGTTTACGCTAATGGGGAAGATAAGAGTATTGCTGAATCGATGAGTCTACAAAGTTTAGGATTTGGGCGTTTGGAAGATGAAGCGTTTGCAGATTTTATTACTAGATTGTCTAAGTCTTTGGGTTTTGATTTGGAAACCTATCAAGCGTCGCATCCGGAGTTAGAAAATATCAATGAGTTAGGTGTTGCAGTGCATTTGCTCTTTAATGCGGATGATAAAATGCGAGAACAAGCGTTTGCACAATTTTTAAAAGGCAACCCAGAAAAAGGTATAGGCTTACAGTTTGCCGCTGATGCTTTTAATAAAGAATTTAATAAAATGAAAGTCGGTGCAGATTCTGAAATAGCTAGTTCCGACAATTACTTTTATATATTAGATCTAAACAAGCAGGTGGTTGAAGATCTTTGGATGAAGACTGTGAATAAAAATGCGATACATGTTGCATTAAACCATAGTGAAATTGAAGAAAAGTTATATAATCCTGAAGCCAGTGGTGCTGCTACGATAATGACAACTGCAGTGAGAGATCAATTAGTTTCAGCCTTGCCCAGTTGCATGAATTACTACATGGGTTCTGCTATAGCAAAAAGAGAACAAGCACAAAAAATGAGTGCTTCTCATTGCCAAGGAATTAAAGAAGAGTACGATCGTCGTTATGAAGAAAAACATCCTAAGCCTAGTCAAGTTGAAACACAACCAGAGCAAAGTTACTTAGAAGCGGCTAATGAAACCTTTTGGTGGTTATTAGGTTATGGAGAACAAACTGCTGAACAAAAAACAAAATCAAAACCTGTAACAACCCCATTATATGCTGCGCAAAAAAGGAATCAAAACAAATGGGAGGCGGCAGAATCTAGAGTGCAAGAAGCGGGCGTTCCAAAAGCGATTAGAAATGAACTCGCAGACATTGTAAGGAAAAAAACAAACAAAGTATGGCAAAAGCAAGCAAAACATACGACCAAAACAATTTTAGATTGGGGGGGGGCAACTTTACTGAAAGATCTAAATGAGACTTTAACAGCTGAATATGCAAGGTTAGTGAAAGAGCAAGCTCACCCCAAACTAATAGCAGATGTAAAAGAGCAGCATGAAATGTTGACTCATGTTTTGACAACCTACTCTAATGACCCTGATATGTTTATGACTATGCCGCTAGATGATTTTAAAGTATTCTCAGATGCGATTCGTTCAGCGATTACATTAAGATATACCCAGGAACATTTTAAGAATATTGATGAGCAAGCTGATTTATATATGGCGATGATGGCACTGAATCAGTTAAACAGTATTTATTTAACACATGATTTGGCTTTAAAATTATATGAGGATGTTCTACCGACCGAGTTTGATGAAATACAAACAGAGGAAATTTCTTCAATGCAAAGGAGTGCAATTGGAAAGGTAGTTGAAATTAGCGATAAAATGTTTAAAGATGCAATGTCTGGTCCCATTAAGCAATTTGAATATTTTGCGCAACAAAGAAAAACGGTAGGTTATAGATTAGCAAATAGTGAATCAAATAAAGCCTTACCCAGCATTTCGGATAAACCGACCGAGTCAGAGCAATCTTGGTTGGCTTGGGGCGCCAGTAGTGCGTGGTCATTATTTTCTGGTACTGCTAGTCTGACAGCAGATACGATAAGCCGGTATACAGGATACAAAATTTCTTCTGTGGAAGTTAAGACAACAGAAGAATTAAATCAAGTTATTGTGGATAGTACGCATGAATACATAAGGGGTGAGTTTTTTGACTCAACGAGTCACGTTGTTTCAGAATTATTTGATTTAGTTCGTAAGGAAGATAATTTTGCATATCTGCAAGGCCTGATAGGAGATGATGAGAAAGTTAATGTTTTTGCTAAGTCTGGTTTCAGTAATAAAGAGGATGTCCTCAAGTTCATCAATGCTTTAGCCCAAGACTTAGGGTTTGATGATGCTCATGAATTATACTATGTCATCACAGCTGAAAATAACAAACCATGCGAAGCAAAGTTAGAAGAAAAGAAAAAATTATTCTCTAAAGTACGTAAGTTAAAAGAAGAGAAGATCAGGGATCCGTTTGTCTCTGCGAAACTAACAATTCGAGATGAAAACAATAGATTGATTCGTCAAGCACAAAAAGGAAAACTGAATGACGCAGCCAATTATATGGTTGTTTTATCGTCATTAGATGGCATGACAGCCTCAGTCGAAATGGCGCAACGCGAAACGTTAGCCGTTGAACTTTTATTACCAGAGGCTGATAAAATGTTAGGTTTAAATGCAGAGCAACAAGGCTTATGGGATGCTTTGGTTGCCGCAAGCGAGCAGCGCGCAAAAGAGTATGGCCAAGATGTTTTGCGACGTGGGATTGCTAGTCAATTAAGCGATTCTGTTACACGGGCTCAGCATTTCCCTACCGCCATGATTGAAGAAATTGCTTCTAATTTAAATAGTGAGCTAGAATTTAAATACAACAGTACCGTTATAGAAGAAGATATCATTGATAAATTCCTTGTTAGAGCAGGATCGATGGAGCAAGCTATAATCTTTTTTCAGTTTCAAAATAAAGAAAATATTAAACCTTATGTTTTGAATGCATTGAGCCTGCATATTGTTAAAATGAATCAACCAGAGTACTGTCAAAATTTATTGGCGCTAGAAAAAGAGAAGTTGGGCACAGTAGATGAGATTTTCTTTTGGACAGATTTACTCAGCAATGCTTTTGCTGAACAAAACCATCAGTTTGCGGCTAACCTTTTAAATGAACATATTCCCAAACCCCTTCAGTCTGAAATAATTAATAAGTTAGTGAGTGATTTTGATCAAGACGCTAAGCTCAGCATTGATATAATGTTAATGTTAGCGCTTACAGACTCTGAGGAATTAATTGAGAGTCATATGGACATGATAAAAGATATAAACTCTAATTGCTCGCTTGAATATGAAAGTTTCAATCAGACTATCAGTGTCACTCAAAGAGGATGGTCTCAAATGGTCTCGGATAATGATGGGGTTATTTTAGATGATATGCGTGAGATATATGTTTTTATGGACTATGTTTGCCAGCAGCTTGAAAATGAACTTGTTGAAATGCAGGAGAGTCTGGCAGGACTAGAGCAAGGCTCAGAAATGGCTCGGTTAAGTGTTGATGCCGCTACCGATAAATTAGAATCCTACTTGAAAGTGGTTGGTAAATTTAACGACTTAAAAACTCAATGGTTCGAAAAAGAGAAAATTGTACAATATCATTTTGACACAGATGATAGGGTTAAAGATAATACGGATGTTTGGGACGCTGAAATTGAACGTACCATTAAAGCAACACTACAGAATGTCCAGAAGACGCAACATAGGGTCGAGACACACCGGAAAAGGCTTGGTATTAAGGAGGTCGTGGTTCCTGAACAAGCCTCTCCTGGAGCTGAAATAAATCAAAAAAGGTCCCCGCGTCGAAGGGTGTCTTGATGACTATAATATATTATGTGGATGAATTATCTTAAAAGAATCTCTAATTCTTTTTTATCTAAAATGCCCGCAACATAATATATATGTGGTTTTCCATCGGAATTTTGGCCTAAAATAAGAAAAGTGGGAGTTCCGGTAATTTTTAGAGCTTGGGCTAAACCGTAATTATCAGAGATTTCTGTATAAGTTGTTGTTGATTCCATGTCTTTAGCTAATTGTGTTAAATCTAAGTTTAATGAATCTGCTTTTGTTAAAATTGTTTTTTTGTTAATAGGCTGGTTTTGCATTAATAGTTTGTGGAATTCGGGAAAGTGATTTTGAGCTTTGCTTGCTATAGCGGCACGAGCAGCAAGCCTTGCTTTATCACCCCGAATTGGAAATTGCTTATAAATAAAACTTACATTCTTTCTAGCGTCACCAATTTCATTTAAAATTTTAGCCATGTTTTTACAATGGCCGCAGGTATAATCAAAAAACTCAGTGACAACACGTTGGTCTTCAAGCTTTGGTATCTCAACCTCAAATATCTCAGTAAAACGATTGATAATCACGTTTTTAACTTGGGCTTGGTATTTTTGATTGTTACCAATAATAAATTTTGGCGCAATAATAGTGACATCTTCTGGCTGTAGGCTGTCTACGGTTGCACTGAGAGATAATACAGGCAAAAACAAAAGAAGAATAATAGATAAAAATTTGTTTGGAATAAGCATGTAACAGGTGCCTTTTGAAAGCAGAAGTTAATAAAATAATCTATAAAAAAACACCATTGTTAGGCACCTTTCTATAGCCACTTTTGGAATTTACTTGTTTTATTATTATTATAGCCGTATTACAATATTTGTATATGAACCTATAGTATTTTAGCAGGGATGCTTAAAATAACGCTCAAATATTGAATGATAATAATTTGTTTTAAATCATAACATTAAATTATTTGTACCTATTAATTTGTGTTTATATTTGAAAAATAAATTCCCCTGTTAATTATTTAGCTTTGCTACTAACTTTTCTTGTGTCCTAAATACAAGAGTCTTTGCTTTAATTTTAAGGGGTAAGAATATGAGTCTATGTGGTGAAACAGAAATTGCAGAACTTCCAATCAATCTTCAAGAGTATGTCAATAGTTTTAATATTGAAACTGCTACGGCCATTGACTTATCGCTCCCCAATTTAACAGATGAAAATCTCTCCCTGTTTATTCGTTGCATTTCAAGCAAATATGGTTACGAAGAAAATATCGAAACACTAAAAAAACTATTGGAGTTAGAACTTCAAAATTCTCAGAATCCACAACAGTTAGAAGTTGCAGCACAAGCCTACCAAACAGGGTTAGCAGAAGCTCTCTCAGCAAACATGTATCTGGTGGATCATTCTCCTAGATATAATCGAGAGCCTGACATAACCAAGTCACGATTGCGAAATATTATGTTACCCCAAGGTACTTACAACATTTTGCATAAACATACAGAACATCTTGACGAAGCAAGGTGCCAGCTTGTCGAAGCTGCTTTTAAAAAAGCCCTATTTGACCAATTCGATAGAGGCGGCAGAAATACAGCTTCATTTGACACTTCTTTAATCGGGCAAGCGGACGAATATAGCCTGACTGCTAAGATTTCAGCTTATAAAAAAGAATACATATTAGAAAAAGCTAAAAATGATATGCAAGCAAAAGGGCTGGGGCTTTCAATTGAAGAGCGTCGCGAACTAGCTGTTAATCAAGAAAATAATCAAAAACTACTAAGCTACTGCTTGGGATATAGTTATAAAGTAGGGTTGCTATCACCTCGCTCAATTTCCCCCATTGTTGAAAGGGAAACTATGCAGGCTTATCATGAGTGGCTGTGGCCAGAGCTACAAAAAGAGGCGTTGATTGAATTTGAAGAAAGCTATGGTATTAAATCCACTGATTATAACTTAGATAATCCGGTTAGAAGAAGAAAATATTTCGAAGCAATATATACACAACACTATGAAAAAGAGTTGAAAAATCAATCAATTGGTGATTTGCGGATATATCCCGACATGTACAGCTCCGCTGTTTATCATAAAGATATGATTCAGAGCACTTTTGATTTTATGGCCAAAGGCGCCTTTAGAAGCAAAGTTGGGGTTGGTAAGTTCGAGTTGAATGCGCCCCGCGATAATATGATTGGTTTTCAACACGGATTAGATGAGTTTCTTGAACCATTTGTAGAACATGTGAAAAATGGCCGTCCAATTCCCTTTAGAAAAATGGAGGTGATTCACTCATACCCACCAAGCTCAGAAGAAGACGCTGATTTAATTTTAAATCAAGTGGTGGCTGTGGCTGAAGGTATGGCTGATCACCCTGCAGATTATTTCAAACTGGCCAGCGTGGGATTTAAGTTTGCAGGAGATGAAACGAATATCCGCTCTAACTTTAAAATCGATCGTTATTTAACATTCATGAAACAAATGAATAAGCTTGTCGATAGAGAAGAAAACCCTCTTAGAGTAGAGCTGGATTTAGATGAAGTGAATCAATATTTCTTTGATTTATTAGTTAGGTTTGAAAATGAAATAGCAGAAAATAATGGCCTAGAAAATCTGGATGAAATAATTCAACTACGATACGCTCAAATTAAGGAATTAACAGATAATATTGATCACTATCGTTATAAAGTTGCCGAAAATAGAAGAAAAGTTAATTACAAAATTTTAATAGAAGGTGAAGTCAGTTTAGGCGATATGACTGAGCTTGAAATGGCTGACTCACAAGAGACTAAAGTTGAAAGTTTATCTGAGGTCAGAGCTTGCAAAAGAATTACGAGTTTGGATGATGCGCTAAGAGGCGCCTCAATGCAACAAGAGATGGAGGAGGAACAAGAACAAGAGCAAGAAGCAGCCCAAGAAAAAGAGCAAGAAGCTGAACAAGATCAGAATGCTGAGCAAGAAAATGTCCATGGTAGTATTGAAGATAATTTAACCAACCTAGAAGAATTTAGTCGATTTGTACATGATACCTCTCATTACCAGATAAATGAGGGCCACATAAAACAATTGTGGCACAATTTATGTGGTGAAACCCAAACTATGGATAATAGTTGGGTAGCAGGGGAAAACATTCAGGCAGTTTCAAAAGATGCTGTGAGTGTTATGCTTCAAGATCCTGATGTATTTAGAAGTGGATTAGTAGATGGTAACTTACCACAAGGATTTCATTTTGGACTATTAGCCGTTGAAAATGGTAGCTCTAAAGGGATTTATTTTGACTTAGGAGAGCCAGACTTAACTGTTGACAATCCACTGACTATCAAATTCAGTGATCCGATTGAATCATTACCTAGATTAAAAGCGTCTCCTTCTCATTTTAATGTCAAGGCCAAATTAACGGGGATCAAAGGCGGTATCATAAAAGGATTGGCTAAAAATATTCCAGGCGGTGACCCGCTTAAAGAGCCAACGAAAGACGAAATAGATTCATATAATTCAGGATATTTAAACTTTCTGAATAGTAACCATGGTGCGCCCATTGATGGTTGGGCTGTCGTTGGTAAAATGGCCTACTGTACAGCAACAGAGACCAAAAGTGTATTGGAATATAGATCCTGGGCCAATGATCCGATTACACGTTCAATCTCTAAGGTTGTTGAACCTCAGGTTATGGCAGAATATGCTATTTCTTTAGGGGGCGATGCTGTTTTTGACCTCACGGATAGATTAAAAGCATTAAAAAAACGTTGTGGCAAAATGCACAAAGCGGAAATATTTGATGAATTTTTAGATGATTATGTATTACAAAAAGAAAATGATTCATGGTTTCGTGATCCTAATGTTCCTAATTTTTGCGAGCATATGTTTAGGCACGGTCAGTTTCAAGGTATGGAGGATGTTCTAGAGCTTAATGATCCTGATTTTGAATTCTTTATGAAATTTGTTAACAAGCATGCCAAGCACCATTGCCGTACAGATTTAAAAGATTTATTGAATAGTTTTCAATACTTTAAAGCGCAATACAATGAAATTTTTCCTGGGCAGGAATTGCCTGTCGACAATCTAGATGAATTTATCGAAAATTGTACCGATATGCGTGTCGGCATGGACCGGATATTAATTATCTTAAGAAATGCTCAAAAACACGGATTAGAAGATGAACAACTTGCCGTTTTGACGCAGCTTGACCTTCGTTACCAAACAACGTATCACGCGGTTGAACATAATAAGTTTAAGTTAGTATTGCCAGAAATGAAGGCGGACTGGGAGTCTTTAAAAAATAGCATTGTACCCAAAAAATCAACTATAACCCCTTTGCAATCAACAGTTTTGTATAATCAATTTATAGGTGCGATGAGCGTTGAAGACTGTCGAACAGAGTTTTATCGTCAATTTGCCTTAATTGACGATACGCCAAATTTTTCTAAATTTAAGTCTTTAGATAATTTGATATCTGGCATCAGTGGTCCCGAGTTCGATAATCCAGACTATACCAAAGCAGCCTTGTACACTTTGGCAGGTTTCGTATTATATAAGCCTAGTACGAGCTTTGATATTCAGGAATATTTAACAACAGCAGTGGAACTTGAGCTGATTAAACAATTTTTAAGTAAGTCAGAAAATTCGGCACTATTAAAAAGACTTAACAAAATAACGGATGCCGAGTCACAAAAGAGCATATTAATTGAATTAAATACCGATTTGAGTACTAATAATAGATTAACAGCTTCTGCATTGATAGAAACGGTAAATAGAAGAGATGTCTATAATGTTGCGGCACTTAATAATTTAGCAAAGTCTATTGATAGCTTAAACCTGAGTGATGATGGTGAGAGAGAAAAATATGCGAGATTTTTCAAACAGATTCATGAATGTCAAATACCCTATGTGAATGGTTTGAAAAAACGGGGTGCACCTACCCCTGAAAACTTAAAGTCTTATATTGACACAATTCAAAGATTACATATTGCAGGATTATTTTCTGAAGTCGAGCCTACTCGCAATACGATCTATAAATGTATTAGGACACAGGAATTTTTTGATAACTCTGGAGAGTTGTTTAATGTCATTCATCAAATCTCTCAAAGAGAAGGTGAAGATTGTGTTACGGATAAACAACTTGCACATTTGCTAGTGAATTTGGAAAATAGTAGTCATATAGCGTTACAAGAACCAAACCCAGTCAATGAAAAGTTTGCAACGTTACAAGGTGGATTATTAGCTGCACTCGGTGTGATAAAACAGCCTGGTGAACATTTTACTGCGGGTGCAGATAATGAAGACTCTTTAAAATATTTTATTCAGCAAATTCAACAACAAGCTTGTGGTGAGAATGCGCTAAAATATGAGTCAGTGTCAGATACTTTGAAAGTTTTATCTTGTGTAGATTGGGAGAATATTGAACCAAGACCTACTTTTGCACAAATGAAGTCTATGCTAATCAAAAGCATGAGTCACCCTCAGCCTAATTATAGTGCCGTTAAAAATTGGATTACTTCGGAGGCCAATGCTGGATTTCAGGGTATTGATTTTGATATCACACAGCTAGCGACCAAAAACGTTGAGTCAATGGGGATCGCTGAGAAGTTTGATCAAAACAAAGTGACTATTTTACAGGGCTTTAGGCAACAGTTTCAGGATATTGAACTTGATGAGACTAGAACAGCTGAGTTTGGCGATTTTGTAAATTATTTGCTAGAGGAAGAGGTTGAAGGTCAAATTGAAAAATTTAGCAAATCAGCTTTGTTGGCCACATTGAAGCAAACTCTTTTTGCAGGCGCCAAAGGTGGCATTGATATCGCTAAGCGAGACAGTTTATCAAAAACTTTAAAAACATCAGAAAAAGATCGCGTCATAACTTTTTATGATAAGAATTATGGTCTGTCAGAATTTAATCCTAATAACTTAAATGAATTAAAGCGTGACTTTATTAAAATCTCTGCGGCTCAGGCGCATGCTAAAGTATTTTTTGAAAATATCGACTCTGCAAAGACAGGTCTAGGTGCTCACTTCAATATATTGATGAATATATTATCAGACGGTAGGTACAACGATGTACCTATTAACATGCTGAATGATCTTGTTTTAAATCTTGTTGAAGACTTTAAAGATAATAAAATTTTTAATCATGCGATTTTATCTGTCGTTACGGAGTATGAATATCAACCTGAAATTGTTGATAAATGGCCCTTAATTAATAATATTATTAAAGCGCAAGTATTAGAAAATGCAACGATTAATAAGGCTGATATTACCCAGCTGATTCTAAACTTGGCGAAAGTCAATGGTCTGCGTTCTAATGATATTGGTGATTTGCTGGCTATTGCGGAACAAGATATTGCAGTATACAACCAAATCATTAACTCGATGAATCAGTCTATAGATAGTGGTGAGGATGTTAACTTTAATCAAGTGAATTCCGTCGTAGCAAAACTTATCTCAGAGAATATAGACTCTGATGTATTGGTTCACTTTTTAGCAGAGCCGATTCATATTCAATTATTAGATAAAGTCAACTGCATTGATGATTCAGAGAAAAAATTAGCAATCATTAAAATTATTAGCCATGCGCAAGATTACGTGCCTGATGGTAATTTGATTAATTTGAAAAAACTGGTTGATAGTTTGGAACAGTTATCTGCTCAAAATCTTAAAACTTTGAGTACATTAGATATTGATGCAAAATACCCAACGGTAACTGAATTAACTGAAAGTGCGACTAAAATAGCCTCAGAAGTCAACCAGTACAACATTAATAATTATATAGCAGATTTACAGGCTGAATTTTTTGCGAGAAAAAATGATCCTGATAATCTGAATATGCTTTTTAATGATGGTCGTGTGGTTGGAGTCTTGGATGCTTCAGAAACATTAAAATATGGTATTGATCAACATCTGTCACAAGAGAAAAAAGAAAAGCTATTAAGTGACTATGCCTATATACATGCCATAGGCTTGAATAAGCCTGTATTTAATGATAAATCCATGAAAGATTTAACGAAAGGGGAAATTAGAACTCTCCGGGACCAATTATTAGAAACGATTCGGCGCGATAGTACAGAAATAGAAAAACATACGGCTATGCTTAAAATGATAGCTTTGTCCCGTGAGGTTTACTATCGATCTAATTTACCTGAAATTAGATTCCCTTACTCTACTCAAGTCATGAGTACATTAATGGCCTTAGATAATGGCAAATTGAATATCAATGAAATTGCGACAGGCCAGGGTAAGTCACTTACAGCGGCTTTGTACGCCACCGTTTTATGGGCACAAGAGAAACCTGTTGTTATCTGTACGTCAAACTTAACTTTGGCCAAAGAAGGTTTAGAGGAGAATGAGCCATTTTATGAGTATATGGGGATGTCAACCTCATTGATCAAAGCTCAGACGAGTTCAGATGACTTCCAACATAGCGGTGTTAACTATACAGATGTCTCAAATATGGCATTGTTCTTGGCTAAGAACGAAATCCAAGGGAAGTTTGATGTTAAAAATCCAGGTCTCATTTTAGATGAAGCAGATTTTACTGTATTAGATGAAGTGACTGATTTTAGGTATGCCGTCAATTTAGATAATATGTCATCTGAATTAAATATGGATGAATGGCTATACTATAAATTAAATGAATTTGTTGATAGACCTGAATTTACAGAAAATTTAGTTGATAGACAGTCAGATGTTTCTAATGCAATTGCATTTTTTAGATCTGAATTTAAAAAGGAAGTAGATTTAGGTTTGCTAGAGGACCCTTTTAAAAGCCATCTTGAAAATCGAATTTTAGATTTTCAAATGGAATCTAGTGAAGCGCAAAAACAATTAGATACTTGGATTGACTCTGCCTGGAACGCCAGAATGATTTATCAAGAAGGGCGAGATAAAGCATGGGTATTAGAAAAACTTCAGCATAAAGATGGTAATGAGTATAGTGTTGCTCGCATTATTTCTCATCACCGTGTTTCAAAAGGCTCTAAATGGTCTAAAGGTGTCCATCAGTTTCTGCATGCAAGAATAAACTCAAATGCGCCTGAAGAGCAGCTTAAATGCCGGGTGGATGTTGAAAAGTCACATGTGGCAGCCTATTCCAGTAAAAACTTTGTTGATTATTTTGCCAGTCGTGGTGGGGCAGTATGGGGGATGACAGGTACGGTTGGCTCGCCTGAGGAACGTGCTGAATTACGTGAAAAGTATGGATTTGAGCTTGCAAGAGTCGAAACGCATCAGGTCAGAACGGCCAAAGATTTAAAACCCGTTTTCACAAAGAATGCCAATGGACATGTGAAAGCTGTATATGGTCTATATGAAGCAAATTCGCTAAAATCGCGACAAATGCCGACTGTTATAGTAGAAGAGAATGCTAAGATAGCGGGAGATTTTAGAGAGAAATTCTTTGCTAGGTTAAACCGCAATGTTGGTAGATATACACCGCCACCCACTGTACAATTTTATAATGGTATAACATTAGAGATCCATGATTTTAAAAATGGACGTTATGTCTCACGTGATATTTTAGAGGATTTTGGACGTGAATTTGAATCTTCTGAAGAGAAAGAAGACTATATTAAAAAGGTGGCCGGTCGAGGTAATACCGTAACCATTACAACGCCAATGATGGGGCGAGGCACAGATTTTAAGCCCACTATGTCGCATCCCGATCAAACAGGTCAATATCAAGCACATCCAGACGGGCTGTTTGTCATTCAAAACTACGTTGATGGCAGTATTCGGGAACAACGCCAAATACAAGGACGAATGGGCAGGCAAGGCAAAAAAGGTCTTTATGTTAATGTTATAGATAAAAGTAGGTTTATTGATAAGCTAAAATCCACGGTACCAAATCCACCACGTTCTGTGACACGATTTAATCAAAATCAGCTAGAAATTGAGTTGGGACGTTATCAAGCCTCTGCGAATTCTAATTTAGCAAAAGAACGGCAGTTAAAACAAACTTTTGGCGATATGCGTGGGCATTTTTATCAAAAATTTATTGGTATGATGGCCTTTAGTAATGATGATAAACGTTTTAATGAAGTCAAGCATATCTTACGAGATGTAGAAGACTTTAGCGAGCCTAAATTCCAGAAAGAGTATAACGCTTATATGCTCGTTACTTGGAACAGGTTTTTAATTGATATTGATAAGAAGTTTATCTTATTAAAAGACGAATATAATAATGATTATGAAGAAATCTTTCCTAAATTACAGGAGTTTTGCTTTAACGAATGGAATCAAAAGATTATTGAAGGGGTCAAAAACTCTCAATTTAATGATGATAAGTCGAGACTGGAAGCTGACGCAATGTTTGCTGAGTTTCAAGAATTCAAGCCAGACCAACTAGATAAGTATGCTGAGCTGATGTTTCATCGAGACTTAATTGATGAAGAACGTGAGGAAATGGAAGTTGAAGCCTTGCAAAGAGAGCTGATTGTAAAAGGCGTTCAAGACCAGCCCGAAATGGCAAAAGAATTGCTAGACACATTCATGCCTGAGTCAGAATACAGTGAGTTGGTAGACCAAGTTGTTGAAAGTCCCCAATTATTAGATACTGTTTTGCAAGATAAAATGGAGCATAAAACGCATCGTGTTGTTGGGAATACTTTAAGAGAACAAAAGCGAATTAAGGCTGAAATTCAAAAAAACATAGAAGAAGGTACGTTAGAAGAAAATGAGCAACTCCAGAAAGAGTTAGATGCACTAGACATCCCAGTATACGATAATGCAACTTATGCACTAGAATACAATGCCCATCGACATGATCTCACTATGGGCAAAATAATTGAAAAAGGCAGAAAAGCAGCACTCCTTGATCCAGATTTAAATATACAAAGAGCTAAATTAGATAGAGCCATTGTCAATTACAATAAACACTTTTGGTTAAAAGATCTCCCATCTTTAAAATCAACAGAAGAACCTGAAAAAGAAATAGCGCAAATAATGGCTATTGATACTTTAAATGATTTGTTCAAACTCAATTCAGCTTTAAGTCAAGACCACATTCTTAAGCTTACGACACAAACGCCATTTGAGATATTGGCCATCGAGAATCCGTTTCCCGGTGACGATGAAATCTCAAAATATAAGGCTAATCATTATTTGGCGGAATATATCAGTCAACAACCTAAGGTTAGTTTGTCTTTACTTCAGCAATACTACATGAACACGAGCATCACTGCTCAATTGGCATCTGACCAAACTGCCTTACAATCTCAAAAATATAATCGATTGCTTGAGGAATACACGAACGGACAGCAAACGCTTTTGGAGACCCTTGGCACGGTTGATTTTAATGACCCCCAATTATTGCCTCGTTTTAAGACTTTATTGGTAGAGGCTAAGTCTACTGCTAGATTACATGCTAAGCAGGAAACCTATACTTTCTTGTTGAAAACAAATCCAACTCGTGCTGTTGAGTATGGTATTGAGCATGGTGGTCTTGCTTCCTCAAGGTATGATTACGACGCTTTAGTGTCAGATATTAAAGCGGATACTCAAAATTATTTAAAATCTAAATGGCTAAATAAAAGCCGAAAGAAAAATGCAAAATTATTATTAAAGGATTTAGACAGTAGTCAGGATATTAATCAAAGCCTAGCTGCGTTATTAAAGGCAAGATCTCATGCACTGCAAAGTGATATCAAAAGTTTTGGTACCAAAAATAAACGGGGGAGCCGCTATCAAAGGCTCATCAACAAATCTATTACACGAACTATTGCGAGTGCAGATAATGAAGGTGATTTATTATTATGTACAGATCATATGCGTAAAGAAATGTGTCAACAATTAGATTACTTGAAAAGTAAATTTGACTCTGTTTTTTACGAGAATTACTTTGAGCCTATTTATCAAGAGAGCTTGGATACACTCGGCATGCTGAACCCTGACAATCCACAGGATTTATCACTAAAAGAGATAAATGATTTTATTGATGATTATACAGCTCGTATTAAGAGAGTGCGCGCAATCAATCCAAATCAGTCAACCCGAATAGCGATTGATATCTTGGATGAGAACTTATCAGTATTTAAATTACTTAGACAAAAAATGATTGCGCAAGGCATGGATATGCAATCTGAAGTTAAAATTATTAAAGATATTAGTTTGGAAACAAATGTTTATGAAGTGTCTGAGGCGCTTGAGCTGGATGCGGGACAACATAGGATGCCTCATCTTGACCCAGATCAGAACTGGCCTAAGCTTACCATAGAGCAATGGAATCAAAGATTTGCTTTAGAATATACCGAATTAGACCAAGTAGCACCTACGATACAGTCAATATTGGGGCATGGTGATACGGTTGTGTCTGAGATAAAACCATCAGATATGCATAAAATTATTGGACACAGTAAAGATACTAACCTTTGGAATGTCTATCTAGCACAATGTCATGAAGAAACAATACAAATGATTGAACGTAATAATGCTAAATTCGATAGGCGTAAATTTCCTGCTGTGAAAACAATAGAAGACATTTTAGGTGAGAATAGAGCGCCAGCTTCACCTGTTGATTTTTTTAAAGTGATTACTGAGATGAATCAATATAAAAATCAAATCGCTTCGCCGAATAGTAAAACGGATCGGATTCAATTGTTTTCAATGTCTGGGCATCCCCAAATACCTATAACTATGATGCCTGAAAATGCGCAAAACTTCATGAGATTAGCCCATGATAATATTGGGCCATGGGGACCTCCCTTAACAGAAAATAAAGTGAATACAGTTTTTGGTGAGTTTGACAACTTGGATAAAGACTTAACTGAATCCGAAGAATGGCAAAATTATTGGAATAATGATACTGAGCGCCGTGTGATTCGCTTGGCCAAGAGTACACTCATCAAGCAAAAGAAAAGTGAATATGTCAGGCAGCACCGGCTTGAGAATCCCAAAGATAAAAATTTACCCAAGAGCAAGATATTAGAAGGATTTGAACTAGATTCTATTCCAGAGATTCGTGACTTCGACGAACAAGTGGTGCTCGCGAGTATCAAGGAAGAAATTTTGTCTGCTTATCGTTTTAAAGTTATTTCCAATTCTGAATTTATCGATGATAAGGATGATCCTAAATATCAGTTAAAGACTACGCGTTGTAAGGATTTCTTGCAACGAATTAATGCCAAAAAACGTATAGGGAAGACCTATCAAGAAGCCAATCAGGAGTTAAAATCTGAATTTGAAGATAGTTTGCGTTCAGAAGTCCAAAGCAGTATTGCTTATTATGAGAAGTTGGTTAAAGAAGGGCATTCGTTAGACTCTGTGACATCTATGATGTATAGCAATATCCTCAGCATTGAGCGTAAGCCTTATAATGCTTATTTAGGATTGTCGTTTGATACCAATGAATTTATAAAACCATTGATGTCACAGTATAATACGTATTGTGCCTTCAATGAGCTTTTAACAACACAGTTGGAACTTGTGGCAGATGGCTTTGTTCCTACGGATGGTGTTGATAATAACACAAGGGTGCTTGAGCTGATCAAAAATTCTGTTGATACCATCTTAAATAACCCTGCATATGAGGCAATGGGGATATTAGGCCGAGATGCACTAAAATCACGTTTGACGAGTAAAGAATCCATAGAGGCTGTATATATGATGGCCTTGGAGAAAAGAACGAAGCACTACAAAGATAAGATAATTAATCATTATAACCAAAGACAACCCGGTAGCATACAATGGTTGCTTGAAAATGAAGATACTGGTGTGAAATGGGTGACTTATCCTAGAGCGAGAAGAGAACTTATCGGTAATCTTTATAACGCAGTCAAGTCAGGAGAGCAGTTATTTTCTCCCACGACCCATGGCAGAAAAACTGCTAAAACCTATCAAAAAGCTTTAATGAGTGACCTTTTATCTGCATATAAACAAACCATTGAAGACGATTTAAAGTCGATGCCAAAGCAACATGCAAAGGCATTGTTAGAGCGTTTAAAGAGTGACCCTTTGTTACAAAAAACGGGCTTTAGAAATCCCTTTAAGCAAGATCCACGGTTACAATTGATTACTTCATGGAGTAAGTTAGTGGATGAAAGACCAGATACCCCGCTTCATGCCGTGCCAGGACTGATGACCGCTGATTCTCATACAGGCCTTGATGTAAACTTAGGCTTATGGAAAGAATTGGAAAATGTCATTAATCGTTCTGAAAAAGATAAAGTTGCAATAGATTTAATGAAAGCTGAGCAAGAGATTTATGATTTACCAAATGAAAGGGAATATATACTAACGCATGATAGTATGAAATCTATGCTGGATGATAAGCATTCCCATGATAAAATTAAACAATCACTATCTTCTATCTCAAATTTAGAAGAGCGAATCAGTAAAATTGAAAAATTATTTAATGAATCTAGAGTGGATGAAAACTTTCACTTTAAAAGTAAATATGGCATGTTGGGTGGCAATAAATCATCCGATAACCAGAAAAAAATTACGGCTCTTTTACAAGATTTATTTGTGGATGCCGTTGAGAGCCTGGCTTTGAAACATGCCCATACCGCTGTAGATTCTGAGTCGATGAAATGGTCTGATCAGATACCAGAAGAGATTCCCAGTGATGTGGTGGATAAGATTTTAAGTGAAGTGCTCAATCCTGCTCTGGAGAACTTCATCTTGAATTCAGGCTCTTCAGAAATTGCTGAACAGCGCTTAAAACAACAAATTAAGGTATTAATTAACAACGTGGGTGAGAGTCGGCATCAAGAAGTCATTGAAGACATGGCTGTTGGGCTGGAAAACGAAGTTGATAACCAGAACCGTGGCGCCAGATTGTAGAATTTTATAGTGATATCTTCTCCTGGCATTCACTACTAGGAGAAGATTTTTTTCTGTCAGATTAGAAACCAAAAATAAGGCTTAAAAATCCTGTGGGGCCTGGATGCGGACCGCGCTTACTATTGGCTACCAACGGTTGGGAAAGGCTCAGCTCAACCATCGTTCGTATAGCCGTAGTACGATGTAATTCATAGCCTGCTGTACCTTCGGCGAAAATGCCGGTGAAGTAAGATTTTTCAATGGGAAGATATTTAGGGGCTTTTTGTTCTATTGATCCCCAACTAAAACCTGCGCCATAGTAAAAGCTAGTGCTGCTATTTGGATTTAAGAAAGCGATATATGTAATTTTAGGTAAGTTATAAAACAGAGTTTTAAATCCACTATCTGACTTATGAGTGCCCCATGATGTGCTTATTTCTATCGCGGCATCACCTACTTCATAGCGTTTTCCAAATGATACCAATGGCATAGAGGCGTTTTGTTTGCCGGATTGGGCAATACCTGCACCCAGTTTAACTTGGTAAAGGTTACCAGGATTGCTAGATTCATAACGGGTTACACCATAATCTAAATGATTTGGATTTTCTGCTAAAGCAATGGGAGTCGAAAAGAATGATGATAAAGCAACAGCATACAATAGCTTTTTCATATTGGGTCCTTAAAATTTATAGGTATTATTGTTTTCAAGCCGAAAACTAACACATTACCCTGTTAAATTCAAATTAGCATATTTATACCGGCATTTTTGTTAATTTCAGTTATACTAAGTTAGCTATTTATGGAAAACTAACCCAAAAGTTGGGTTTCAAGCATAGGAGCTGTGCATATGGGTGCTTCCTCGATACATGCCTTTATGATGGGCAGTTTAGAGTTTCTATCTGGATTATTTGTTGTCGTCTTAAGTTGTTTGTTTTTATATGTTGTTTGTCTGTATATAGCTGATAAAAGGCAATATCAGCATGCTATTCGCCATAATTTCCCTGTTATTGGTCGTTTTAGATATATTTTAGAAGAATGGGGTACTTTTTTTAGACAGTATTTTTTCTCGATGGATAGAGAGGAGATGCCTTTTAACCGAGCAGAAAGAAGTTGGGTGTATAGAGCCTCTAAGAATGTTGATCGCACAATTGCATTTGGTTCAACGAGAAATTTAACCCATGCTGGGACGGTGATTTTTGTTAACTGTCCATTTCCTACGTTAACTGAAGATGCCGTTGCACCTGTTGAAGTGACCATTGGCCCATTTTGTGAAAACCCATATAAAACACGGCATTTTTTTAATATATCTGCTATGAGTTATGGATCAATATCAGAGCCAGCGGTGAAAGCCCTTTCCTATGGTGCAAAAATAGCAGGTTGTTGGCTTAATACTGGGGAAGGTGGCTTATCACCCTATCACTTAGTGGGTGGCTGTGATTTAGTTTTTCAAATTGGAACAGCCAAATATGGTGTTCGAGACCACCACGGTAATTTGTCCAAAGAAAAGCTTAAAGAAGTTGCAGCGCACACAGAAGTTAAAATGTTTGAAGTCAAATTAAGTCAGGGTGCTAAACCTGGAAAGGGCGGTATATTACCAGCCAAAAAAGTTCATGCAGAAATCGCTAAAATTCGAGGTATTCCCGAAGGGGAGGTTTCTATTAGCCCAAATGGCCACACAGAAATAACCTCAATTGAAGAACTTTTGGATTTTATTGACACCATTCGTAGCGTTACCCAAAAGCCAGTAGGTTTTAAATGTGTGTTAGGTACAGTGGGATGGTTAGATAGGCTTTTTGAAGAGATTAAACGTCGGGGTGAAGAGAGTGCTCCAGATTTTATCACTCTAGATAGTGCTGACGGCGGAACAGGTGCAGCGCCTCAAGCTTTAATGGATTATATGGGGCTTCCCATACAAGAAAGCCTGCCATATCTAGTGACCAAATTAAAGGATCATAATCTAAGAGATCGAATTAAAGTTATTTGTGCAGGTAAAATGATAACACCGTCTCGGGTTGCTTGGGCTTTAGCTGTGGGGGCTGATTTTGTTCAGTCTGCTCGTGGTTTTATGTTTGCCTTAGGCTGTATTCAAGCGTTAAAATGCAACCAAGATACGTGTCCAACTGGCGTAACAACGCATAATAAAAAATTACAAGCGGGGTTAGAGCCCACACTCAAGTCAGTAAGAGTTGCTCAGTACCAGCAAAATATAACTTATGAAGTGGGTATGATAGCCCATTCGTGCGGGGTTAAAGATCCCCGGCAATTAGGAAAGAGGCACATTAGGGTCATTAGTGACGATGGGGTCTCGATAGCATTAGACTAATATAAAATTAAATTAAAATAAGGATATTTTATGATTCAAACTGCAGTCACTCTTTTATTCGCTGCAGTCTCACTAACAACAGCCTTTACAGTTGAAGCACGTAAACCTGAGAATGGTAAAATGGGTCCGCCACCTGCTGCAATTGAAGCTTGTCAAAGCTTGAGTGAGAAAGACGTTTGTACCATGATAGGCAAAGAAGGTGATAGTTTAAAAGGGACTTGCCGTATTGTGCCTTCAGGTGAGTTTGCTTGTGTCCCCGATAACCATAAAAGACCAGGTGATAAAAAGAAAAAGACAAGTTATCATGGGCTCGAACATTAAGTATAATTTAAAGAAAATATAAACAAGGCAAAATAAAAAAAAATAATAAGGATGTTGTCATTGAATATACTATTTAAAGCAAAATGTATGCTTTGGCTTTTTGGGCATTTTCAAGTACCCATGATAGCTTACGTAAAACCCAAAATCTTAGAAATTTCGGAAGACAAATTAATTATCAAAATTAAATTACGCCGTAGAACTAAGAATCATCTAAACTCTATGTATTTTGGTACATTAGCCGTTGGTGCGGATGTCGCTGGTGGCTTGTTAGCCATTTTTTTTGCTAATAAATCTAAGCAAAAGATTTCATTAGCCTTTAAATCATTTAAAGCAGAATTCTTAAAGCGACCAGAGTATGACGTTTATTTCATCTGCGAAGAAGGGCAGAGAATCAAAGATATGGTCGATCGCTCCAAAAATGAAAATAAGCGTATTAATGAAATGCTAACAATAGAAGGATTCACGGACTATTATGGTGAAAAAGAGAAAGTCGCTGATTTTGGCTTAGAGCTATCGGTAAAAGTAAAGTAATTATTTATCTTGCCAAGGGAAGTTGTACTACATCTTATTTGAATTGCTAGCTTTCATTTCTAGGGGGGACGATATGAGAGCATATGCTTTGAGTACATCTTCAAAATTGCCAGATACTTGCTGTTTCAAATCTTGCGAGCTACAGTCATCAAGCTTTTGTTTTAAGTTTTGACAAAAAGAAGAGACTTTTTTTGAATTGGGTGTACCATTTTTCATATTTTGTGATTCTACATGGCATACAAAAGCATAGGCTACTTCAGCTTTGACCTCAACACCCATGGTATTATCTTGTTTGATTTGATTAAAAGCTTGGCAAATTTTATTGAATGACTCCTGAGACTTTCCACCATGACCATTGGTTGATTTATGCATTATTTGTAATGACTTAAGAAGTTCTTTCTTTTTTGAAGTTTGTTGTTTAGTTATGTAGTGACTGATATCCGTAGGCCTTATGTCTAATAACTTGATTATTTGCCCTTCGTCTATGGCATGCGTTTGTGGTGGGCTTTCTTTCGATTCCAGATTTTTTGCTATAACCTGTTGTTGAGCTAACTGTACTAAACGAATGAACTGTTCTCTAATGCCAAATTCTTTTAGAATATATGATTTGTTGAACAATAATGGCGTATCACCTGAATGATTAATATTTTTCGCTAAGCCAGGATTCTCGGCAAATTGCTTCATGTTGGAAAGCATGAGATCAATCTGAGCGCCTGTGAGCGGCAACTTAACGTCAGTATTGTTTTTTAATAAAATAATCAATTCTTTAACATCTTTAGTCTGTTTGATTTTATCCTGAAAATTTTGCTGTAATTTGATTTGATAGTCACGTCTAACCAGAGATGAAAATTTGTCCCGAATGCCATATTGAGTTGGAATAATTGTGTTTTTAAAGACTAAGTCTGGATTTTGCGACTCTGCAATATTTTGTTGTATATTGGGCTCGTTAATGTATTTTTTCATGGTATCGAGCATTTCGCGTTGATCTTTATTATTTGAATGTAAGGGGTGCTTAAATATTTGTTCAAAATCGTCGAGATAGCCCATGAGCTCTTCAATAGTTTCAGCACTATTGATTGTGTTTGTGACATATTGGTCTTTTGCAAGCTGCACTAAATGTTCTTTGAGGAAACTATGTGTTCTTATGTGCGTTTGTTCTACAAAAAATGGAATACGGTCGGCGTGAAAGATAGCTTCAATCAGATTAGAATCATTCACGATGGTTTCTATTTCTGCGAGCGTTTTATGCATTTGTTCAGAGGGGTAGGGAGACGCCGAGTTTTCGTTAGTATGGTGTTGGAATAATGCAACTATATCATCAAGACTGGAAACTTCTGATAGGGCATTTTGAAATGATTGTTCTATTTTAGCTTGATGCTGAATACGAATCAGCGTAATCAGCTTGTCCCGTATGCCAAATTGAGTTGGGATGAATGAGTTCCCAAAAATTAGCTCTGAATCCCCATGATTTGCAATGCTGCTAACCATATCCGGGTTTTCTATAAAGTGTTTTAAATTTTTCAGCATGATAATGTTATCTTTGTTGTCGACATGGACAGGCATCTTAAAAATATCATTAAAATTATTGAGGCATTCACTGAGTTCTTCTAGGGTTTGTTGACTTTCTATTACATTGCTAATATGCTTCACTGTTGCTAACAAAACAAATTGACCTTTTAGGTATTTATTGTCCCCAATTTCCTTTTTTCCGATAAAAACGGGGATGTTTTGAGCGTGAAAAATGGCCTCGACAATATTGGGATCTCTCATCATGCTTTCCATTTCTTGAATAATGATATCCATCTGATCGGGACTGTCCGTTAGGCTCTGAGGGTGGTTTCTAATAGTGCTTATCATTTCACTTAATGTGGAAGTTGAACTGATTTTATTTTTAAGATGCCATTCATGGGCCAGCTGCACTTGGTTTAAAAAACTTTCTAACATCCCAAATTCTGCCCGGATCCCCAGCTTTTCAAGCTCAGGAACTGCTTTTAAAGGTTCATTCAATATATAAGCTAACTCATCTAGATCGTTCAAAATTCGAAATACTTCTTGCTTAAGTATGGCTACATCAATAATATCTTTGTTTAATGTAATCAGTAGGTTCGGTGCATTGTGGAAGGCGTCTAAAAAGTTTTGGTAATCTTCAGCTTCCGCTAACGCATTTAAAAAAGATTCCGAGATAGTCGCTTCTACTTTTGATTCAACAATATAATCTAAATGCTCAGCGCGTAGTCCTTGAAGCGTTCGAAGAGGCTTTCCAACTAAGTAATACCCACCACTGAGCTTTTCTTGCTTTATCCACTGTATTTGGGTTGGCGGCATTAAAAACTCTCGTTCAGATGGATAAGCGCTCAATGCCTGTATATCTCTTCCTACTAAATCTTTAAAGACAATAGCAACATCAACGTTACCTGATGATTTGTGACTATTTTCAAATCCGATAAAACTGGATGAAGGCTTGTCTTTAGAGCTACTGACAAAGCCGCACTCAATTATTGCTTGCTTCTTATCTGCAGCCTTAACCCTTTGATCAACAATTTTCTGGGGTAGGTTTAACTCCCCCCTAAATGAAGTGGCAGGAACTGTATTTGTCCGACCATTTAAACCAGACACAGCCATGGCAGAGTGACATAATGTTTCCCATAAAAAATTATATCTAGCGTTATCCTTCGGTAAATCAACTTTACCTGTTCGAAGTAATTGGTTTGCAGTACCATAAAAACCAGTTGTGTAAATATTAAGCGCCAACCTTTCTCCTTGACTAATCTGATTGAGTGTCGGATCAGTCGCTAAAAATTGAGCGTCTAATTGCGAAATATCATTTGAGGTTGCAATAGTTAAATGGGTGTTTTCTGGATCAGAGCTGTCACCAGGTGAAAAGTTGAGATAGCCCACATTATCATTAAGTGCTTTTGCATAGAGGGCTTTTTCTTCATCTGAAAAGTTTAAGTGATTTAAGTTTGCATTTTCAAATATTTTAGCGAGATGATATTCTTGACCTCCCATGACAATGGTAATATTGTGGGTTGTTTTATCCTCATAAACTTCAAAGGCATATCCATATAGAAGCCCCCTAACAAGGCTTTCAAGTTGGACTGTATATTGATTTTTAGGCAAAGGTCCCATTTCAAGCATCGGGCTCGATATCGAATAAACAGAAGGGTTGCCCGCATTCCATTTCTTTAAGATAGACAAGCTTGATTTAATTTGTTCTAATTGAGAAACGTCAACTTCTGAGTAAACTATATTTTGCAGCATTGATAGATATGGTTCTGCATTATATTTATTGTTAGTTGTATGCTTTTCAAATGCTTTCAACCATACAGCAAGACCTTGCCAATATTTTGTTTCCATATCTGGTGGCAAGCTGGTCATCTTGGCAAGCGATTGGGTCAATGAAATCAGAGTCTGTATAAGTTGGTTGTAAGTTTCCTTCTGCCCAGATACAAAATCTTTGCCATCTTGGTTAATTCTTAATATGGTTGGGAATTCCATATCTGTATTGAGTATGTTTAATAACGCGGTAAAATTAGATTCCATGTTAGAAGTATTTTTATATGATGAAGACGGCGGTAAAATAGTTGCATATTGGGGATAGGTATTTTCTGACCATTCCATTTTTTTATTATTGGGTACGAGTTTTAATGTGTCTATACCTGATATATTTGCCACGACAGGACTGTAAGTGACGGCTTGAGCTCTTATTTTATATTGGCGAGCTTGGTTTAGAGCTTTTCCTAATAAATGGCTATGTGCTAAATTTGGACGTTGTTCACCACTAGGACTCGTTATAGTCAGTTTGCCTGAAGCGCCAATACGTTCAATCTCAGATAACATGAGTGAAAATACAGGCACACTACATTTATTATTAGCATAAATGTTTTGATACTCTGCGGGCGTAAGAGGATTAAATAACTGATTCATTTTGCCCTGAAGAGAAATCTGCCTACTATTTAACTTATTTTCAATATAATCTAATCTTTTTATCGCAGGTGAGTTTAGTGCATGTAATACACAATATGCTGAATTATAGTCTCCATTTTGTATGGATTTTTCCATGACAGCCAAATAAAAATCAAATAATTTTGTTTGTTCTATTATGTTCTTAGCTTTGAGAATGTCCTGAATAACAGAGTCAACAAAGTGTCTTGAATGATCTAACAAAGCTTTGGTTGTTTGTAGTTCAAAGATATAAGGGGATACTAGATCTGAGTCTTTAACTTGACCCAATAAATATTGGCATTTGATTTTTAGGGCTTCTGCATATTCAGTAACTGAATGGTTAAAGTCAGCAGCCCCCATTGAGACCTTGACCTCTTTTTTGGGGCGTTTTTCATAATCAGCTTGTAAAATTGTTTGGCCCGGGATTTTGCTGAGCTTTTGTAATTGGCGTTTTATTTCAAACTCTTTTGCAAGCCCATGATTTAAACCGGCCTCTGTTTCAATTAAATCTTGTAATTTATTGTATTCAATCACTAAGCTATCACGTTCATAGTGACTTTGTTGTTTTGTCGCTGAAATCCAATTCGTTAAAGGTTTGAATTGTTCAGAAGACGATTCATGACTTAATAAATATTTTAACAATGTACAGGCATTGTGATGGATTTTTTGCTTCTCACTTGTTGGGATTGTTTTGTCGCGCAGTAACTTGTTAATTTCTTTGTATATTTCAATTGGTGGAACAACGGCTAATAAAGTAGAGGATAAGTTTTGATAATCTTCCAATGTTAGAGCTTTGAGCGTAGTAGGATCTAGGTGATTCAGCAACAACTGCGTTATGAGGCTATTACTTTTTTGTGCCGGGTTTGTTGAAATGTTCTGCACTTCATTTTTATCAATGGCCTCGGGGGTGGGAGGTAATGGATCTAGTATATTAGTAGGCGCCTCAATGTCTATGGGGGTAGCGGGTAGGGGGCGTATGCTATCGACTGTCATAGTCGCCCTAGGAGGCGCAATGGAAGCTATCATGTTGAAACACAAGCTGACATCTGTACTAGCGGCTTGAAACAGTACTGGATTATAGTCACACCCCGGCTTTCCAACTATATTATTTTTAAGGCAAATTCTATTACCAGTCGCTCTAATACAACTATCAGCATAATGCATCAGTTCGGTTACTTTCTCTTGACCCAGTACGCGTACAGGCTCTTTAAGCTCTCGCGCCATACCGGCTGAATCACGTACCCGTAGTAAATCTAGGTTATGACAAGTTTTAAAAATTAAAGACAATGGGTCTAATGAATCAGGTCTTGCGTAGGATTGTAATACCTTGGCAAATTTTTCAACTTCTTCGTCGGTAAATATATCTGGATAGTTTTGACAGTATTCTTTAAAATATCGTGCATGTCCTTTTTGGTACTCAGCATAAGCAACGGGATCATCACTATATCCAGATTCATTTTCGCGACCGCTCACTCTAAACATGAGTGCAATTTGGATTTTTTCAATATCAGCCTCTGAGAATGAATAGTGCTCTTTGTCCTGGGCGAATTCTTGAAAATATTGGATAACCGTTGGTGCGTAGAGAGCACCCCTTGAGCTATGAGCTAGACCATGATTTGGGCGCCATATGGGGCCTGTCGTTTCATCTGGGTAGCCCCAATCCCAATAGCAAGATGTATTGGTATATACTTTTGATAAGCGTGTATCATAAACATATTGAGCTGCCTGTTTCAGAGTATCGGTGAACAAGGGCGCTTTTATCATGTAATTACACCTTATTTGAATAAATATATAACTTTATTATAGGTCAGCCAGCTATGATAAAGTAGGGGGTATCAATACAGCAACAAGAAAATAACTTTTTAGTTTATGCTATCAAGTCACAAATCAGGAGAAAATAAATGCCTTTAAAGAATGTGTTAAAAAAAATCAATCAAACAAATCCAGCTGACGTGCCGGTTGATGACAGGCAGGAGGTAACGCGAGAGATTGTCATAATACGCGGTCTTTTAAATGAATTGTTGGAAAATCCAGAGCTAGATGAAGCCAGAAGACAAGAACAATTTAGTCAAAGGTTAATGGAACTCGTTGTTCAAAAAGATTCAGCTTTAACGCAGAAATATGTTTTAGAGATTATGGATAAAGTTTGTAAAGAAGAAAATGTTAGTATCAAGCTAAAAACCAAGCTCAAATAATAGCGGTAATTTTACACTATTTTTTATCTGGCTTGAGCTGAGATGATTGTATCATTCGATTTGTTTCAGATATAAATATGGGATACTGGCCATGACATTTTAGCCGATCGAACCATTGAATCGGAATCATCCTGCCTTGTAGTGTTACAGTTGTATTAGCACCACAAATATTTGGATTGATCAAAGGATTTTGTAGCTCACAGATTTGCGTACAGCAAGCCGCGGCTGGATCACTGGACGCAGCAAAATAGCGCTTTCCTAGCCAATATTCATTTCCAGGAAAGGCGTTGCCATCCCAAGCATAATTGGTAACCAGTACTTTGTCATGATGAGGTAATGGTAACTTTTCTAAAGGGCTTCGTTCAATATGATGAATGTTTATATTATTCCCACAGACTTCAAAACTGTATGCTTTTAATAATCCCTGCCATATTACTTCAGAATTATTTTTAAACCGACCAAAGTTTATATCGGTAATAGCTGGCAATGGTACTTCGGATAAGATTTCAGCATAGACTTCTAGTTGCAAAGGAGCTTGCTTTGTTGCGTCGATAGCCCAGACGCCCAGCCCGATTCTAGAGGCCTCGACAAACACATGCCGATCATTTTTTTGACCAAATTCATTGGCACTGACTAAAAAAGGTTCTATGACCGCTCTGATCCGACGTTTATAAACGGCTGCATTAATATATACGTCATTATTTAACGCGATATATTTATTTTCGGTGTCGGCTTCGGCTTCTTCGTAGCTCGGGAAATAGTAATCATCAAATTCCCCTTGATGATAGTATTGAGCAAAATAGCGATGTTTTTCTTTTTGTTGTTTGTTCGCATGCTTACCATAACCATTTTCAAATGTGTTTTGTTCGCGCGTAATCAATATATGTGCATATTCATTTAAGTTGGGTCTTTCAAATCTTGTGCCAACCGTGCCTACAATCAACCCTTGTTTCTCGAAGCTGTCAGGTTCACCCGGTATGCCTTTATTTGTTTTATGTCCTTTATTAACAAAAAATGAAGGTGTTGCGACGGTTATTAGTGCTGCAATTTGCATCTCATCATAAGATAGATAGTCTTTCAGGATAAATGGGGCTTCTTCTTGTGGTTGACCAATACTATCAAAGTGCCCCATCCCCGTTTGTCCATCTTGCAATTGATAATAATCGGATTCGCCCATAAACACAAAAGGGCGTTTAATAAGTAATCTAGAAATAAACTCATCAAGCAAAATATTTTTGTATAAATCTTTTTCAATTTGACTGCCATGACGTTTTTTATACGTTAAAAAATCTTGCATTAGCTTAAGCAATTTAATATCAATAACAGGTTTTGCCTGATTGGCAAAATGTACTAGTGCTGTACGATTTTTAGCTTGTTCTGCTAAAAAAGCGAGCGTATTGTGCTGTGTGGGTAATGGTATAGGATGATGACTGGCATTTTCCAATAAGCTTGGTAAGTCAATACTGGCTGGAGATTGCGTTGATAGTGCCAATACGTTACTGGGATGATTGGATTTTAGCATGAGTCTCTTATTTAAAAAGTTAATATGATGCAATGCCTTGGTGATTGTTTTGACATGAATAAATCCAATAAAGTTCCAGAATATCCTGACTATAATTAAGAAAGCTAAGCATTAGTTCAAATATCAAGCGTAAGACCTGTATATACGATAGGACATTTGTTAATATGAGGCATATACACTGAGGAATCCCCACGAACCTTGTGGAAATTTTGAATAGA
>TARA_R110002110_G_scaffold299556_1_pt1 | contig 37322 bp, 21 predicted proteins | sample TARA_R110002110 | Tara Oceans TARA_R110002110 (sample SAMEA4397330) | marine metagenome | biome: Polar Biome; feature: [SRF] surface water layer (ENVO:00010504); material: water (ENVO:00002006), including particulate matter (ENVO:01000060) such as... | depth 5 m | reverse complement strand
AGAATTGAGAATTAAGAATTGAGAATTGAGAATTAAGAATTGAGAATGGGTTATCTATGATCGAGAAGTTTTGTTCTTAACTCTTCCTTCGTTTCATCATCAACAAAAGCGGCTTCGATTGCCATCAGGTTTATATTAAAGTAATCCTTCAGGTGCCAATTAAAATGTGTATTCAGACTTACATATTCGTCGAATAAACTCACGCGGGACAAAGAACGCCCATCTGTATTCACACTTATTGAAACCCCGGTTTTATAGATCTTATCAATATTGTGATTCTTTAATTTAGGATAAATTCCGGTTTTAATATTACTGGTGGGGCACACTTCGAGATGAATATCTTTCTCTTTTAAATACTCCATCAACGTAGAATCTTCATAACTTCGGACACCGTGACCGATTCGTTGAACATGAAGTTTATCAATAGCTTCCCATACGTTTTTTGGTCCGCAAGCTTCTCCGGCATGGCAGGTACATGGAATTCCGTGTTTTTCGGCGAATTCAAAAGCAGATTTATGCTCATCAATCGGATAACCGGCTTCATCCGCAGCAAGATCAAAGCCAACCACATTTGTACCGGCAAAGGCTTTTACCAATTCGATCGTTTGCAAACTTTGAACTTCCGAAAAATGTCGAAGGGAACAGAGGATCAATCGAACTTCCAATTCTATTCCCTCTGTCGCTTTTGAAATCGTTTTATTGACTGCTTCTATTACTTCTTCAGCTGTTAATCCTTGTTTCAAGTGTTGAAGAGGTGCAAAACGAACTTCACAATAAATCACATTATCTGCTTTCAACTGCTCAATAAAATCGAGAGTAACTAACTCCAACTGCTTTTTGGTTTGCATAATATTAATGCTTGCAAAAGCACATTTTATATACTCGGTTAAACTTCCGCAATTATCCGGGGCGACAAATTTTTCGTTGTACTGAGCTTGAGTTGTACCCGGGAGAAGTTTTTGAACCACTTCGTAGCTAAGTGAGCAATCTAAATGAACATGCAGTTCTACTTTGGGGAGTTGTTGAATTTGTTGAGTAAAATTATTCAAATGATTTGGAATCTGAATTCGGAATTAATGTGAAAACCTTTAGTTTTAAAGACTACAATTTCGACAAATAAAAGACTACATGTCAAAGAAACTTCTTTTTTTACTAGACGGTATGGCGTTAGCGTATCGTGCTCATTTTGCATTTGTTAATTCCAGACTCAAAAATTCTGAGGGAATTGCGACCGGACCTGTGCTCGGTTTTGCAAACACAATGGTGAAGATGTTGGACGAAGAGAAACCAACACATATCGCAGTTGTGTGGGATACAAAAGCTCCCACTTTTCGCCATGATGCAGACGAAACTTACAAAGCCCAACGTCCGCCACAACCAGATGAACTCCGAGCAGGAATTCCTCTGATTAAGGAAATGGTAGAAAATTGGGGAATTAAAAACATTGAACAAGACGGTTACGAAGCAGATGATATTATTGGTACGATTGCATCCGGAGCAAATGCGGATGATGTAGATGTGTATCTAGTTACGCCTGACAAAGACTTCATGCAGTTGGTTCACGATCATGTGAAAATGATGAAACCCGATAACAAAGACGGTGGATTCAATATCATCGACAGGGAAGGCGTGATGGATTATTTCGGAGTCTATCCGGATCAGGTGATTGATGTTTTAGCGATCATTGGTGACACTTCAGATAATATTCCCGGTGTTCCCGGAATTGGTAAAAAAGGAGCCCCGAAACTGATCAATGAATTTGGATCTCTGGAAGAAGCGATTGCAAAAGCGGATACCATTTCAGCAAAAAGGCAACGCGAGAGCTTGCAGGAATTTGCCGATCAGGCGATGCATGCCAAGTTTATGGTGACGATCAAAACGGACGTGCCAAATACCGCAGAATGGGAAGAGTTAGAATGGAATGGACCAAATAGGAATGATTTGGGAGCTTTTTTCAAGCGGATGGAATTTAGAACGCTTACAAAACGATATCTCGGCGAGAACCCTATCGAGAATAAAACCGGAGATCAAGGTGATCTGTTCGGGACTTTTGTGGAAGAAGAACCAACGGATAAACTGGATGAAGAAATAAATGCCTATGAGTTGATCAAAGATATTGAGGGAGTTAAGAAACTGGTCGAAGATTTAAAGAAAGAATCAGTGATCTGTTTTGATACAGAGACCAATTCCCCGAATCCGGTTTCAGCTTCTTTGGTGGGATTTTCTTTTTCAGCGAAACCCGGAGTGGGATTTTATATTCCGGTAAATGTGGAAGGCGGATTGGATGAACAGGAAGTGGTAGAAATTATTCGTCCGCTTTTTGAAGACGAAAGTAAAACTCTTGTGGCGCATAACTATAAGTTTGACTGGCTGATTCTCCATAGAGCTGGAATTCAGATTAAAGCAAAGCCATTTGATACTATGATCGCCGCGTATCTGATTGATGCGACTCAAAAGATCAAAATGGATGAGTTGTCGAAAAAGTATCTGAATTATGAACCGGTTCCTATTGAAGCATTGATTGGAAAAGGGAAGAAGCAGCTATCAATGGCAGATCTTTCTCCTGAAGAAGTGTATATGTACGCTTGTGAAGATGCGGATATCACGCTCAGATTATACGAACTATTTAGTGAGCAACTCAAGAAAGACGAACTCGAAGAAGTTGCCCAAACAGTTGAATTTCCGTTGATGGAAGTGTTGGCTGAAATTGAATATCAAGGGGTGAAAATTGATGTTGGGATGTTGGAAGGGTTTTCCAAAGATCTGGAAGTGGATTTGAAAGAACTGGAAAAGCAGATTTATGAAAAAGCGGGAGAGGAGTTCAATATCAATTCTCCACAGCAATTAGGAACCATTCTGTTTGATAAGCTTGGTTTACCCGCAGGAAAGAAAACAAAAACGGGTCAATATTCTACCAATGAATCGGTGTTGACTAAGTTGGCGGTTAAGTATGAAATGCCGGATTTGATCTTAGAATATCGCCAGTTGGCGAAACTAAAATCTACTTATGTTGATGCGTTGCCTTCTATAGTGGATGAGAAAACCGGAAGAATTCATACCGATTTCAATCAAAGTGTTGCTGCAACCGGACGCTTATCTTCATCGAATCCTAATCTTCAAAATATTCCGATTCGAACTAAACGAGGTCGGGAAATTCGTAAAGCTTTTATTGCTGAAGAGGGATTTAAAATTATGTCGGCGGATTATTCGCAGGTTGAATTACGAGTGATTGCTCATATTGCCAAAGATGAAGCAATGATGGAATCGTTTAAAAATGGGGAAGATATTCACTCCAGAACGGCTAAAGAAATTTTTCATTTAGAATCACTGGATGAAGTTACTGCTGATCATCGGCGCAAAGCAAAAGAAGTAAATTTCGGAATTCCCTATGGATTGAGTGCTTATGGTTTGGCTCAGAATCTCGGAATCGAAAATGCGGAAGGAAAGGAAATGATCGATGAATACTTCGAGCGTTTCCCAAATATTTTGAATTACATCAACGACACGAAACAATTTGCCAAAGAAAATGGCTATGTGAAAACGCTTATTGGTCGCAGGAGATATGTGCCGGATATCAATTCAGGTAACTGGAATGTGCGTGGTTTTGCAGAACGTGTAGCCATCAATATGCCGATTCAGGGAACCGCCGCAGATGTAATCAAACTGGCAATGATAAATATTCATAACTGGTTGAAAGACCACTACAAAAAAAGCCGAATGCTACTTCAGGTTCATGATGAATTGGTTTTTGAAATTCATGAAAGCGAACTGGATGAAGTTCCTAAGAAAATCGAAGAATTGATGGAATCGGCGTTCGAAATGGACGTTCCGCTAAAAGTAGAAGCTGGGATTGGTGAGAATTGGTTGGAGGCGCACTGATTGAATTAAGAATTGAACAATTGGGAATATGTGAATTAGGAATAATTCTTATTTACTATTGTACACTTCATCTCGTTCCATACGCTCTGCGTTGGAATGTGTTTTTTAAGTAAGGCGGACTAAAGTCCTTGCTGGTGTACTTGGATTAGAATAGTGACAGGTTAGCTAGCGAGGAATTCATTCCGTAGCGGGTGCTGGGATAATTTTTGGAGGTGCATTAAGGATCACTGATTACAATGATGTTTTGATTTTCGCTGATGACTAATTTAGTTTATAATTTCTAGAGAATTTCACATTCGGTATCAGTGAAAATCAGTCAAATCACAAAATCAGTGATCAAAAATCAGCGATCCCTTGGAACACTTTTACTAATAATTGTTGTTCTATCTCTATGACAACCAACAAAGACTACGACGCTATTATTATTGGCTCCGGAATGGGTGGGATGAGTACAGGGGCGATGCTCGCCAAAGATGGCTACAAAGTTTTGATTCTGGAAGCAGCAGCGGTTCCGGGAGGTTGCAGTTCTTCCTATTATAGAAAAGGATTTACGTTTGAATCGGGTGCAACAACACTGATCGGTTTTGATGAAAAGCAGCCGCTTTGGAAGTTGGAGAACAAAACCGGAATCCAAATTCCCCGGGAAGAGATCGCTCCAAGTATGACTGTTCGTTTGGCTGGAGAGGAGATCGTTCGTTACAAAGATCGGGAAGAGTGGATTAAAGAAGCCGGCAGGGTATTTGGGAATCCACAAGCACAACGAGCATTTTGGGAAGAGGCACTGAAAGTTTCAGATACGGTTTGGGATGTTTCGTTAAAGAATCCTTTTTTCCCGCCACAGAATATTAAAGATTGGGGAAGATTAGCAGTTTCGAATTCCCCGTTCGATGTTTGGGTGCTTCCGTACGCTATAAAATCTGTTCAGGACGTAATGAGAAAATTTGGAGTCGATACTCCAAAATTCCAGCGTTTTGTGGATGAACAATTGATGATAACCGCTCAATCTAAAAGTGAGGACACTCCATTTTTATTCGGGGCAGCCGGTTTGACGTACACCAATTACTCCAATTTTTATGTGCCCGGTGGATTGTTAGAAATGATCAATTCCATAAGAACTTTTATCCAGGAAAAAGACGGAGCGCTTCATACTAAAGAAGCTGTAACTCATATAGAAAAGAACGGAGATGAATTCGTTGTTCAGACCAAGAAAAGGAAATCGTATCAAGCTCCAATCGTGGTTTCCAATATACCAATTTGGGATATGGCAGAAATCACTTCAGGAGAAATGAAGAGTTATTTTGAAGAAGAATCCAAAGATTTTGAGCAAGCTTGGGGGGCAATTACTTTGGGTATTGCTACAACCGATACTTACCCCGATGAAATGAGCCTTCATCATCAACTACATCTTGATAAAGAAGAGACAATTCCTTTTACCGACTCAGAATCTATTTTTGTATCAATGTCAAAACGAGGCGATACCGAACGAGCACCTGCAGGAAAAAGAACACTTAATATTTCGTGCCATGCCTCGCCTGAGCGTTGGTTTTCTTTAAATGGCGAGTACGATTCAGCAAAAGAAAAAGCAGAAAGGTTTATAGTTAAATCATTGAAACAAAATCTGCCGGGTTTTGACAAAGCAGAAATAGAAACAATACATACGGCGACACCGGTTACTTGGCAGAATTGGGTGTACCGCAAAAAAGGCAGAGTGGGAGGAATTCCGCAAAGCATGGCACGCAGCTTGCTTAAATGGACACCGAACCAAACGCCATTCTCAGGATTGTATCTTGTGGGCGATACTACCTATCCCGGGCAAGGAATTCCTGGCGTAACTTTAAGTAGTATCAACGTATATTGGCGTATCAAACAAAATCAGAATAGAATTAAAAAACAGCGATAAGGTTACTTTTGAATCAGTTTTCACCAAACACACAGTTTTTATCTTTTCCGCCGGCTATTAAATATTTATTGATCTGGAACGGGATTTTCTTTTTAGCCACGATCAATATTGTTGGTTCGGGCTGGACACCGCTTGGTTCTACATTGGCTCCATTTTTAGTGCTGCAACCTTTTGGTGGAGGGTTTATGCCATGGCAGTTAGTTACGTATATGTTTTTACATGCGAATCTATCTCATATCTTTTTTAATTTGTTTGCACTCTGGATTTTTGGTCAAGCATTAGAAAATTTATGGGGTACCAAACGCTTTTTAATCTACTATTTTTTAACGGGAATTGGAGCGGGAATCATACAATTGTTTGTAAGTAGTGCTTCCACTATTGGTGCTTCAGGTGCTGTATTTGGAATTTTGTTAGGCTTTGGAATGATGTATCCGGATCGTAGAATTATGTTATTATTTCCTCCGGTACCTATCAAAGCAAAGTATTTTGTAGGATTTTACGGAGCACTTGAGTTATTTAACGGGCTTACAAGAGCAGATAGCGGAATTGCACATTTTGCCCACTTAGGTGGTTTGCTGGTAGGTTTTATATTGATCAAGTTCTGGGGTTTAAAAAAGCCATCAGAATACGCTTAATTATTAAATAGAGAGATATAGATATGAGAAATCAATCATACGATTCATTTGGTAATACTTTTAAACGCGGCTTCATGCAGATGCCGATTGCTATTCGCACGATCATCGCAATCAATGCTGCTTTTTTTGTGATCCAAACATTGGGCGGTTCTACTTTAAATAGTTGGTTGATTCCTAACCTAGGTTTCGATCCCTCATTCCCAACAGTCTTTACACAGCCCTGGAGATTGATAACGTACTCATTTCTTCACGCAGGCTTTTTTCACGTTTTTATCAATATGTTGTGGCTTTGGTGGATGGGAAGAGCTGTGGAGGAAACCATAGGATCTCGATCTTTCACTGTGGTATATCTTGGAGCCACTATACTTGGGGCTTTACTAGATGCAGGTCTGGCACAAATTTTTGGAGGAGCTTTGGTAATCGGAGCTTCAGGAGCTGTAACCGGAGTTCTGGTCGCTTTTGCTGTATTGTTTCCACGGGCACCAATTATGCTTTTTCTTCTACCACCTATTGAGGCACGATTTTTTGTAATAGGATGGATTGCTATTGACATTTTATTTTTAGGAAGTGGAGATAATGTAGCAAGACTAGTACATATTGGAGGTGCTTTAGCTGGATATTTATTAATCAAAGCTCATCAAAATGGAACAGATTTAGGTAAGGTGATCAGATACTTCGAGTATTTATTCAGAGGGTTAAAACCATCCGGATCTTCCAAGGCGAAGAATAAAAATATGAGTATTGTTAAGGATGTTGAAATTGTTGAAGAAGTGGATCAATCAGAATTGGACGAGATTTTAGAAAAGATATCCAAAAACGGATATGACGCTTTGACCAAAGAAGAGAAACAGAAATTATTTGAATTAAGCAAGAAAAATTAGGGTATACATGGCTTCTATAGAAAGAAGAAAGTCAATACAAGTAATGGTTGGAGATGTTCCCGTTGGTGGCGGAGCTCCAATTGTGATTCAATCAATGACAAATACGGATACAGCAGATATTGATGAAACCGTAGAACAAATTGATCATTTGCATCAGTCAGGATCTGAGTTGGTTCGCATTACTGTAAACAATGATGCCGCAGCAAAAGCTGTTCCTCATATAAAAGAAAAATTGATAAACCGCGGAGTGACAGTTCCTATCGTAGGAGATTTCCATTATAACGGACATGTGTTGCTTACGAAATATCCGGACATGGCGGAGGCGTTGGCAAAATTCAGAATTAATCCGGGCAATACAGGAACCAAAGCTCGGGACGAAAATTTTACCACGATTGTTGAGCAAGCTATAAAATATGATAAGCCTGTAAGGATTGGTGTGAACTGGGGTTCGCTAGATCAGCAGCTTTTGGCGCAGAAAATGGATGCCAATAATGAGTTGGAGAACCCGAAATCTGCCAAAGAAGTAATGCTGGATACGATGGTAGAAAGTGCAAAACGTTCTTCTAAACTGGCTGAAGATGTAGGTTTGGCTTCTGACAAAATCATCATAAGCTGTAAGATGTCGGGCGTACAAGATGTGATCAACGTATATACAAGAATTGCTGAAGTTGTACCGTATCCATTGCATGTTGGTTTAACAGAAGCCGGTATGGGTATGAAAGGAATGGTGGCAAGTTCCACGGCTCTTTCGGTGATTTTACAAAGAGGAATAGGCGATACAATCAGAGTTTCTTTAACACCACAGCCCGGTGCAGATCGTGCTTTAGAAGTGCAGGTTGCTCAGCAAGTATTACAATCGTTGGGAATTCGAAGTTTTATCCCTCAAGTAACTTCATGCCCGGGATGTGGACGCACAAAAAGCACCTATTTCCAGGAATTAGCCGAAGACATTCAGGATTATATTGTAGAATCAATGCCGGTTTGGAGAGAAATATATCCCGGCGTGGAAGAAATGGATGTTGCCGTGATGGGATGTGTGGTAAATGGTCCGGGAGAATCCAGAGCTGCAAATATTGGGATTTCACTCCCTGGCACATTCGAAGAACCCAAAGCTCCGGTTTATGTGGATGGCGAACATTATAAAACTCTAAAAGGGGATGGTATTGGGAAAGAATTCAGATCTATTCTCAACGACTACATCAAAAAAAATTATAAATATTGATAAGAAAACTCTTTTCTGAAAGGGGATTTCGAACAATCTTTTTAGAGTTAATTACTTAGGATAATCACTACTTATTACCTGAACAATTTTTTTTTAATAATAAAAAGTTAAAAAAATATTGAAAAATGTAAGCGCTTTCATTATTATTGTTACAGATCGAATAAAATCTGGTTAGCAATCAATGCACAGCAATAAAATCTTATTTACGATTCTGCTTATTTTTTCTATGGGAATGCTTTCCTGTGTAAATAACAATGATGAAAATGTGCTGGCTCGGATTAATAATTATTCCATCGATCAGGTTCATTTTGAAAACGCTTTCAAAGAATATTACTACAGAACAGGGCAGGCAATAAGCCCGAACAACTCCACGAAGCTTTCTGTGCTTAATGCTGAATTCGATAACTATGTACTTGCAACGTACGCTGAGGACTTCGATTTAGATAAAACAGAAGAGGCTTTACAAAAAAAGGAAGAGATTAAACGAAGAGTGCTTAATGAGGAATTCTTAAATCAAGTTATCCTAAGTAACATCGAAGTAAAGGAGCAAGAGTTAACCGAATATTTTGTTCGTTTTAATACAACACTCCGAGCGTCTCATCTTTATGCTCCCGATCTTGAATCTGCAACTGCGTTATATAAACGACTTGAAGATGGAGAAACTTTTGAGGAGCTAGCCAAAGAAGTTTTTCAAACTCCATATCTCGCAAACAATGGAGGGGATATAGGAAGATTTACAACAGATGAAATGGATATTGCCTTTGAAGAGGCTGCATTTGATTTAACAATTGGTGAGATATCCAAACCTGTACCTACGGCGCAAGGGTATAGTATTATTAAGCTAACTGATCGATTTACGAAGCCAATTCTAACAAGAACGGAGTTTGCTAATAAAAAGGATCAGATTGAGTCTTATGTTTATAAGAAGAAAAGAGAGCTGGCTACCAGGCAGCAGATGTATGATTTCATGAATAGCTTAGAAATAAATGAAAAAGTATTTGATAAGCTTTGGGATTATATGAATGAAAATTATGCCGGAGCTATTTCTAAAGACCCTGAATTCCTTAACAATCTTTCCTCAGACGAAAATCTTGTAAATTTTAAAGATTTTAATCTCGATCTCAAAGCTTTTGCAAGTGAGTATCGATTTACACCACTTTCTCTAATTAATGCCATAGAGGGAAAAGAGGGGCTCAGAACCTTCGTGGTTGGCACTGCATTACGCGCATACTTATTTGAAGGAGCCATAAAAGCAGGAATAGATGAACAGGAATTAGTTCAGGAATCTATTGATGAAACCTATTATATATTTCTTGCAACAGAGGCTATTGAGCATCTTAAAAACTCCATCGAGAATACTGATGTAGAATTAAGGGAAGCTTTTCATCAGTATAATGATCGTTTTTATAAGCCACTTCAGGTAAATCTTTCCAGAATCGTTGTTGATTCAGAAACTAAAGCTAATGAAGTAATTGAAAAGTATGCGCTGGGTTCCGCCTTTACAGATTTGGTTGGAGAGTACACCATTTTAAATGAAGACCTAATGACTGATGGAGAGTTAGGTTTTGAAACGTTGCATAAATATGGATCAAACGGTCCGGATATAGCAAAGTTGAAGGTTGGTGAATTATCAAAACCGATCAATTATATGGGCAATGAATATACCATATATAAAATGAATGCAAGAATTGAAGGACGTTCTTTGAGTTTTGAAGAAGCAAGAGAATCAGTCGATGTATTGTTAACGAAGAAGAAGTTGAAGCTGTTAAAAGATAACACCATTGAAGATGTTAAAGAGAAGCATAATGCTCTTATTGATATCGAAAAATTAAATCAGGTTACTATTCAAATTTGAAGCGGTATATGAATATTAAAAAGCTACTACCATTCTTAATTGTTTTTTTGCTGCCAGATGTTGCATTGCAAGCACAATCGGGTAAAATTACAGGGAAACTTTTAGATGCAGAAACAGGTGAGGCTCTAATTGGAGCAACTGTAGGTATAAAAGGGACAACAAAAGGTGCTGTTGCCGATATCGATGGCAATTACTTAATGCTTAATGTGGCTCCGGGCACGTACACATTGGAAGCCAGATATATTGGCTATGCAACCCTTGCAGTACAGGAAGTAATTGTTAGAACCGATCTTACAACAGAACAAGATTTTAGATTAGAATTGGAAGCATTTGAAGGAGAAGAAATAGTTGTGGTCGCTACCAGAAAACCGGTGCTGAAAGATGTTACAAGTTCTGAATCACGAGTAAGCAGTGAAGAGATTAAAAAGCTTCCGGTTCAGGAGGTTACAGATATTATTCAACTTCAAGCAGGGGTAAATGTTGATAATAGTGGTGGAATACACATTCGTGGTGGTAGAACTTCTGAAGTTTCTTATGTAGTTGATGGAATTAGAGTTACGGATGATTATGATCGATCTAACGGGGTAAGAATTGAAAATGAATCTATACAGGAGTTACAAGTTATTTCAGGTTCATTCAATGCAGAATATGGACAAGCACTTTCAGGGATTGTAAATGTGGTTACAAAATCGGGGGGCAATAAGTATAATGCTTCCGTAAATGCCTGGGCGGGCAGTTATTTAGCTACTAATCAAAGTGAAATTTATGATGGGATTGGTACTGGTTTTAACTCAATTAACCCAACCCGCATGTATAATTTTTCTACTTCGGTTTCAGGACCTATCATTAAAGATAAACTTACCTTTTTTGCAACAGCTCGCCGATTCGAGAATAAAGGGTATTTAACAGGTAGAAATGCGTTTTCTCCTCAGGGACAATTTCGGGATACATTAGCTTTAGGAACCGATTTTGATTCATACAGAACTATTTATAATGAGCGTGTAGATTTTAATAAGCCTTGGTATTCGATTGATACCGTAGGTTTTGGAAGTACAGAGCGTTTGATTCTTACCGATAATGGCAGACGTGACAGTTCTTTGGTGAACATGAACCAATATCAAAGCACAAGTTTTCAAGGGAACTTAGAATACAGAATGTCTCAATTAATAAAATTCAATTTGATAGGTTCTTATGCATTAGAGGAAGGACAAGGTTATGATCACCAAAATAAATTGGTACCCTTGGGTCGGAGCACAAGTTTTAAAAATAATTATGCGCTTAATTTTAAGACTACAATTACCCCATCTGCAAAAACATTTTTGACCGTTAATTTTGCTAACAGATATAACGAACAAAAGAATTATTTATACGAGAATCCATGGGATGCCAGATATTTTAATTATGACCGTCTCACTGATTTTTACGGACCTGGTGAAAATAGCACCCCTGGTATTGCTGAGTTTAGTTTTTATGGTACAGATAATAATAGGTTTTTTAGAGCAACAGATACGTTTATTGCTAAAGCAGAAATTTCCAGCCAGATAAATAGTAATCATTATGTGAAGGCAGGTATTAACCTGCAGTTTGATGAAGTAAGTTTTGAGAATATTTCACTTGTCCCTTTTACAGATCCTTCCATTACCATACCTCCCGGAACCCCTGATAATGCACTTCCGTTTGTAAAACTTGGTTTTCCTGAAGTGAACTCACCAGGCTATCAAAAGTATTCTGAAAACCCCAGAAACTTTAGTACATATATCCAAGACAAGATCGAATTCGATAATTTGATTATTAATGTAGGATTGCGATTCGACTATTTTGATCCAAACTCAAGAGTGGTTTCTGATTTGGAAGATCCTGATATCACCTCTCCCACAAAACAGGAAAATCAGTATAGAGATCAAAATGGCAATGGCCAACAAGATCCTAATGAGCCTGATGTTACATTAGCAGAAAGGCAGGAATATTGGTATAAAGATACAAGCATAAAAACTCAACTTAGCCCAAGAATTGGGGTAGCTTACCCAATTAATGATCGTGGAGTGCTATACTTTTCTTATGGCTATTTCTTCCAAGTACCATCTTATAGCTTTATGTACACCAATAGTAGAGTTTTTGTTGGTGAGAGAAGTGGAAATCTGGGATTATTTGGAAATCCGGATCTTAAACCTGAGCGCTCAACTCAATATGAATTAGGTTTAAAGCAAGAGATTTTTGAAGGTACAGCTATTGAACTTACAGGCTATTATAAAGATACTCGCGATTATGTATCTAGTCGTCCTCAGATAACAGGGGCCACTTCAACCAATTATGGTATTTATTTTAACAGAGACTTTTCCAAGTCTATAGGGTTCACATTTGCATTTAATCAGTATATAAGTCGTCAATTCAACTTCGGATTAGACTATACCTATAGCTCGGTTGACGGCAGTAATTCAGACCCTAATTCCGAGTACTTCGATATTGTGAATGCAGGAACTCAAATTGATTCTACTAATCAAACCACTTCTACCACAAAATTAATTCAGCCTCTTAACTGGGATAGAACTCATATAGTTAATGGTTCTTTGTTTTACTCCGGCAAAAATTGGGGAGCAAATATGGTTACAAGATTTAGTACAGGAACTCCATATACTCCACAAACAGATATTCCGGGAGTTGCGATTGGAGTAGGTGCCAGTAACAGAGACCTTAGAAATACTTCTCGGCTGCCAACCAGATTAACAATAGACTTGAATACTTATAAGAATATCAATTTAGCTAATGGAACAAGCTTAGAGCTTTTTCTAAATGTATATAATCTTCTGGATAGTAAAATAGTAAATAATGTATATGGCGATTCAGGAGAAGCTACTGCACCATTACCTATAAACACTGTTAGTACAGCAGACCCCGGGTTTTATTCAAATCCAGGATTTTATGCCGAACCAAGACGTATTCAATTAGGACTTTCAATCTCTTTTTAATAATGAATAGAAATAAATTACATATAAGCCCCTTATTCATTTTTCTACTGGTCGTATTAATTCCTACAATTTCTATTGCTCAGGATTACGAACCAAGTGAAGAACGTTCTTCTTTTGAAGATCGAAAAAAATCTACTATGGATGCCAACAGGCTAAGAGCTTCTTACTTTAATACGGGGCATGCAGGTAGAAGAAACAGCACAAGTTTAGATGAATTGATTTTTGAGTTTCCACGAAATACCAATAGACAGTACATGTATTTTATGAGTGTTCATTTTGGTACTGAAGTTCGTAATCAACTTGATGGTAAAAAGTTACCAATTGTAGATCTTGCTTCGTATAAAACAAATCAGGACGGAAGTCAAAATTGGTCATTAAATCCTATTGAAGGATATTCTAGAGACGATTCCAAAGAATTAGCGAGAAGTGATAGAGGTCCTAATTCTCCACTAGGCAACACGTGGCCTACTTCCTGGCCCGATAAATTCGAAGATGGGGGAGACGGTTGGGCCGGATCATGGAATGGCTTTTTTGGACGAGATCAGTTTAACGCAGATATAGAATTTTATTACAAGGCTGGAGACGACAGATACACAAGATATAGTAGTAATACTGGCGCATTCAGGCCGGATGATACAGATCCAACTAGAGGTGGGTTAGCTATTGTAATGGATACGAGAGTATTAGCTTGGTCTCAAATTCTTATTAACTCTGTTCATTTCAATATTTTTGAGATTACCAATGATGGTAGTTATGATTATCCAAGAATGGCATTTGGATTATGGATTGCAGATTTTGTTGCCGGACGAGCTATAACAAATCAACCCGTTTTTGATAATTTAAGAGCCATAGCCTACTTAACGGATACTGATCGCCAAAATGCACCAGTTGCATTTGATGGGTTACCAATTGGTGAAATGGGATTAAGCTTCTTAGAAACTCCCGGTAATGCCGGCGATGGAATTGATAACGATGGAGACAGTGATACGTATGATGCGACCGCTGTTGGAAACGATTTTTATAATCCGGATAACAAAGATATTTATAGTCCGCTTTTTACTCAAAATGGGGGGTTTTACGCTCCTGTTACACTTCGTGATACGGTAGTTAGAGAATTTACAGCAGCTGATTTTGATTCAAGAACCATCAATATTGGGGATAAAATTGTTTTGATTGATGGTAATGGAACCCGAATTATTAAAGAATATGACGGTAATACATTCGAGTCGCAAGGAGAAACATACACATTTGGAACTTCTTTCACAGTTCAGGAAGAGGTATTTGTAGCTCCTGATCCTAATGCAGATATTCATATTGATGGAATAGATAATGATTTTGATGGTTTGATTGACGAAAATACTCCTAACCACCTCGAAAAATCAACTTTTTTAAACGGCGTTTCTATCACAAAACCTGTTCGATTTATAAATTATCTGTATTTCAATGATGGCGATAGCGTGCAACAAGGCTTAATAGTTCCAAATCAAACTATAAGAGCCAGAATTAGTTCAGATGCTGCTTTTGCTGATCTGGTGAATAACACCTACAAAGGGCGTTTACAGAATAACTTTACAAGTGCGCCAATGATCGATGAAGGGCGCGGAGATTTTTACGATAATGATAATGATTGGTCAGCGAGTTTTGATGATGTTGGTGTAGAGGGCGATCCCGATTCTCCTAGTACCGGACAAGGCGATGGATTAGCAACTTCAGGGGCTGGCACTAATTTTCCGGGAGAGCCCAATATTGATAAAACGGATGTTAGTGAAACAGACCTGATAGGCGTTTCCAGAGCGATTATTTTTCAAGCTGGTACATTACCGATTAATCAAGATGGAGATATTTGGAATGACTATTTAATTCCGGGTGAATTTGATGTGGTTGGAGTTCCCGGTTCCGATCAGGATATTTACGTGTCCTCTGGTTTATTTCCTCTTAGAGTAGGAGAATCGCAAAGTTTTGCAGTTGCAGTTTCTGCAGCAGCATCAAGTTCCGCAAGTGGTACTGCTGCTCAAGACCGTGCTCAACTAAATGATAATCTGGATCAAGCCAGGATAGCTTATGAAGCTGATTATCAGTTTGCTGTTGCTCCAAATCCACCAATATTAAAAGCGGTTCCGGGAGACGGGAAAGTTACCCTGTATTGGGAACCCAATTCGGAAGGTTCTTTTGATCGCTATTTGAATAAAATTTCTGGTAATGGTTTCGATTTTGAAGGCTATAAAATTTACCGTTCTACAGATCCTTCTTTTGAAGATATATTAACCGTAACTGATGCCTTTGGTAACGCAACGTACTATAATGATATCGCTATTTTTGATTTGGATGATGGAATAAAAGGATTACATCCTGTAGATGTAAATGGAGTTAAATTTGATCTTGGTGAAGACTCAGGTTTACAAAGATCTTACGTAGATACAGACGTAGTAAATGGAAAAACCTATTATTATGCAGTTACCGGGTTTGATTATGGATATACACCTGCGGGTATTGCCCCTTCTGAATCCCCAATACAAATTAGCCAAGGACCGGACGGTTCTATAAGTTTTGGAGTTAACGTATTAACGGTTCGTCCTTCTCGATCTCAGGCTGGTTACATAGATCCTGAAAAACCACAAGCAACCATTGTTCAGGGTTCGCCCGGTGGAACTGTTAGTGTCGATATTATTGATCCATTCGAATTAAGGGCTGATAATTTATATGAAGTTACTTTTGAGGATACACTTATTGATGGGGGAAGCAATCCTGATACCATACGGACTCAGAATTTCACATTAGCAAATGTTACGAGTGGAGCAAACGACACATTAATTGCCCGATCCGCAAATGTTGATGGTGGAAATAATCCTATTACAGAAGGTTTTACTATTTCTATGAACAATATTGAGAGTTTTGGTTTAAATACACAAAGGTCTGGTTGGTCTGCTGTAGAGCCAGAGCTACCTCCTCATGGCTATGCCTTTGTTACACAAGGAGCTATAAAAATAGCAGATTACGAAATTATTATCGGAGATAATGTTGGTTTTGGTCAGTCAACAGAACGTTCGATTAAAGTAACTTCAACGCTTAGTGTAACAGCCCCTTCAGTTCCTACAAATTTTAAAATAGTTAATACGTACAACAATGAAGAGGTGGAGTTTGCTTATTTTGACAGCAATCCTAATACTCCCTTTGCAGGAAGGCGAGCTGCTTGCGATCCTAATTCAAGCAATGTACCTAAAGACCCTTCACAACCGGATTCGGTATATGTAACACCGGAAGATGGCGTTCTATCGGCGGTAACAGGTTTAGATGGGTTATGTTCAGATGGAATTTACTTGATAGAAGATGTTAGAGGAGTGCAGGATACATTAACCTACCGCATTGAATTAAGGCCGACTTCTTCGAACAATGTGTTTACAACACAGAATCCCCAAGCTGGAGATACGCTTAAAATATTTACTACCAAGCCATTTTCCAGAAACGATATCTTTCAGTTCAGAATGGATCCTGAAAATTTACCCAAAGTAGATACGGATTCTGCTAAAAAGGCTTTGGACGATATACTGGTAATACCAAATCCGTATAAAGTTTCCAGTATTTATGAACAACAAGCAGCGGGTGGTAGCCGGCAGCAAAACAGAGAATTGCATTTTAACGGTATGCCGGTACCCTCAACATTAAGAATCTTTACTTCTTCAGGAGTATTAATACGCGAAATTGAAGTTACTGACAGCAATACCGGGGGAGAAAATGGAGGTACATATATTTGGAATATGCTTACCAAAGATAATCTGGAAATCGCTTATGGGATTTACATTTACCATGTAGAAGCAAAAGGTATTGGAAATAAAACCGGAAAATTTGCGGTGCTTAAATAATGAAAAACATGAAAAAGTATTTACTAACATTTTTTGTTCTTTTGTTAACCGGTTGGTTTAATGAGGGGAATGCACAACTTTCTAAAGTGGGTACTTCTGCTGCTGAGTTTCTACGAATTCCGGTTGGGGCAAGAGCTTCTGCAATGTCCGCATTCACTGCGGCAGTTAATGATCCGTCTGCAATGATTTTAAATCCTGCGGGTCTTGCTGATGTAACCGGAAATCAGGCATTGGTAGAATTTACTGATTGGTATCTTGATTTTACGCATAGTTATGTAGGGGTTGGAATTCCGACTAAAAAAGGAGTCGCCGGCGTTCATGTTCTGGCAATGAACTATGGACAATTTGAGGAGACAACCGAACAAGCAGAGGGTAGGACAGGGAGAACCTTTAACGCTTACTCGCTAACAGTAGGTGGTAGTTATGCACAATACATGAATGAAAATTTGTCGATAGGTGGAACTATTAAATTTGTATATGAACAAATTGAAAATGCTTCTGCTTCTGGTTTGGCCTTCGATGTTGGAACAATGTTTGTTACTCCATTCGATGATATTCGATTTGGTGTGAGTGTGACCAATGTTGGTACAAAAATGCAAATAAGAGGAAATGGATTGATTACTCGTTGTGATCTTGACCAGGGAAGTGCAGGAAACAATCTAACAGACTGTAATCTATCGACCGATGAATATGATCTGCCACTTATGTTAAGGGTAGGTTTTGCCTGGGATGCTTATACAAGTGAAGATATTAGAGCGACTTTAACCATTGACGGAAACAATCCATCAAATAATGTGCAAAGTGTAAGTATAGGTGGAGAAATTTCTTTAATGAATGATCTTGTTCAGTTGAGAGGAGGAATTCCTTATATTGGACAAGATGATAGAATAGAGACATTCAATGCCGGGATCGGTATTAAATACCAGGTTGACAGTACGTTAGGTCTTGGATTTAATTATGCGTATCACGGATACGAATACTTAGGTGATGTTAACAAACTGAGCCTTCAGGTTTATTTTTAAAAGAAAAATAAACAATAATAACAATAACAAAATGGAGTCAATTATGACTTACGGATACAAATTACTTGCAAGCAACAGTATTGCAAGAATACTGATTGGAAGTTTTGTGATGATGGTGATGACTTTCGCCACTTCATTAAACGTACAAGGACAAACAGTTCTCAGTGAACAACTGAGAGATGGCACAGCCCCAACGGGTTGGACGTCTACAGATGTAGATTTTACTACTTCTGCCAGCGGATACGCAAAATTTACAGGAGTGACAGGTGTGTTAACTTCACCATCATTTGATTTAAGTGGAGTAACTGGTGCTACCTTAAATTATAGTGTTGCTAAATTTGGATCAGGAGATGATGGACCATTAACAGTAGAGTTTTCTATTGATGGTGGGACAACTTGGGATGCATTTGTAGCTAATTCTGATACTGCAACCAGCTCTACTTATCTAAATGAAGAATTAGAACTGGCAGCAAATTTAATTGGTGAATCTAATGTAATGGTTCGTTTTACTACTGCAAACTCACCTTCCTTTAAAAGAGTAAGAGATGTTCTTTTAGTTGGACCAAATGGTGTTACTTTAGATCCCGCAACTGATGTTGCAACTATAGCTGATTTAAGAGCAGGTACTGCCGATGGTACTACCAGATATAGACTTACCGGCGAAGCTGTAATAGCATTTTATGATTCTTTTAATAAAAGGCGCTATTTAGTAGATGCAACGGCTGGTATTTTTTCTGAAGATCCAGGAAACCTTCCTGATACACTTACTAATATCGGAGACGGTATTGCTGGTATTGAAGGTACTTTAAGTCTTGTTAATAATGGTGCTCTTTTACGCTTCAATCCGGATGAAGGATCAACAAACCTTACTGTAACTACCGGAAATGAGTTACAACCCGAAACTATAGCTTTAATAGATCTTTCTCTTGACGATACCGGTAAATTAGTAACTATACCGGGAGTAACTTTCCAAGAAACAGGAGCGTTTTCATCTGGTACTAACTATACAGTAGAAGATAGTGAGGGTAATACGCTAACATTCAGAACTGATTACTTTGGTGCAGATTACATTGGAGAAACTATACCGACTGAAAAATTAAATATAACAGGATTGGTTGGTGGATTTGGGTCAAATCCTCAAATATTTGCTAGAAGTTCTGCTGATATTGAAGTTCTTCCAAACACAGTAGATGTAACTTTTACCGTTAACATGGCAACGGTTAATGATACTGTATCTTCAAACTACGAAGTATCAATTAACGGATATTTTAGAAGTACTGGTCTAGCATTTGCGAGTGGTGAAACTACAGATTGGAGTTCCGACGCTACAGCTCAACTAACAAATATTGGTGGTGATTACTGGCAAGGTACATTCAAAATGGTACAAGGTGATACTCTTCATTATAAGTATCGCTACAATCTGGAAAATGTTGCAGGAAGGGATGAAGCCGGTGTAACTATTACAAATCCGGATGGAAATGACCTTAGATTCGTAATTGCAAATTCTGACACTACTCTTGGTGTTGAATATTTCAATACAGTTTCTAATGCAACTATTGCTGAGACTGAGCCATTTGTAACTGATCCTGATAGTATCACTGTTTATTTTAGAGTAAACATGGGTGGTAAAGTTCAAAATGAAAGCTTCAACCCAGCTACTGACATTGTTGGAGTTAGAGGTAGTGGTGTTTTATTTGGTGCAGACTGGAGTTCAGGAACAACGTTGACTAAAGAAACGGAAGATCGTTTAGAAGGAAACGTTCTATTTTATAGTACAGCGGTTAAAATTGCAAAGACATCAGCCGATACGGTTAATACTATAGAGTATAAGTTTGTTGAAGGAGCTACTGATGATGGTTCTGTAGGTTGGGAAGATAACATTGGTGGTAACCGATCTGTTAAAATTCCAGCGGCGGATAGTACTATTCAGTGGGTTTATTTTGATAATGTAAAACCTACAAGTGCTAAGATCATTACAACTGATCTTAATTTTGAAGTAAATGTTGGAATCCTTGAAGGTCTGGGTTTTTTCAATACTTCGATTGATACCGTGATTGTAACAGGTAGTTTTGATAATTTTCAAAGAACTGAACAAATGGACTTTAGTAGTTTGACCGGTACGTATGCAACTTCATTTCCATTTATCGGTGCTGTGGGTAGCGATATTCCCTATAAATATTATATAAAATGGGATTCAAGAAGAGATGTAAGTACTAGTGAATTTTTTCTTGAAGGAATAACTGCTGACGGATCAGGTTGGGAAGAACCAGGTATCTTTGGTGGTGGAAACAGAACATTCGAATTACAAGATGCTCCTTCACAACCAACATTATCAAGGTTTTATAATGATGTATCACCAGAAGCACGTTTAACTGCTAACAATGTTGAAACGGGTGCAATTAGTGTTACTTTTAGCATTGATATGTCACCGGCGTTGGATCAGACTACTGCTTTTGTACCAGCAACAGATTCGGTGTTCCTTTTTATTGACACTCCTTTCTTTGCATTAACAAATGATATTATTGTGCCTGGTGATGAAGGACAAAACTTCAGTAAAAATACGCCTGCGCAAATGGAAAAACTTCGTTTTACAGATGGAGATGATGACATGGTTTATACTCTTGACCTGGATTTAATGCTTCCTACGTTAAATAATATTGGATTTAGAGTGGCTTATGGAGAGCCAACATCAGCTGACGGACAACTTATAGCAAATGGTGGTGGATTTGACGCAGGACGTCGCCATTACCAGTACATTCAACCACAAGTTGATGCTAACTTGAATGTTACATGGCCATCAACATTTGCATTCCCTCAATTAACCTGGGCTGAAAAGGACTTACCGTTTGAGTTACCACCCAGCTATACAACAGTAAGCAATGAGGATGAATTAACAACTGTTGAAACATTCCGTTTAAACCAAAACTATCCGAATCCATTCAACCCAAGTACAACTATTAGTTTTGATCTGCCAAATGCTGCAGATGTAACTCTATCAGTGTACAACGTTCTTGGGCAGCGTGTTGCTACCTTGTTAAATAACAAGAAGTACACTTCCGGTAGCCATACACTTAGTTTTAATGCAACTAATCTGGCTTCAGGTGTATATATCTACAGACTGGAAGCAGGCGCGTTTACAAGTCTTAAGAGAATGACTTTAATTAAATAATTTTCTCTCTAATAAGTCTCTCGCAGATGTCTTGATCGGCATCTGCGTATTTAAATCATACAAATTTTGGCCTCAACGATATACGATATTGCACATAAAGCAGGGGTGAGTATTGCCACTGTGTCCCGGGTTTTTAATCAGAGAAATAATGTTTCTGAAAGAACCCGGGATAAAGTAATGGCTATTGCTGATGAGTTGGGATACCATCCTCAAGCCAATGCTCAAGGCCTGGCAAGCCGAAAAACAAATACGATAACTGCTGTGGTTCCGGTAATATCCAATTACTTTTTTATGGAAGTGCTAGGTGGTATTCAGGATAAGTTGAATAGCTACGATTATGAACTTACCATTTTTAATATAAGCCCGAGTAAAGATACCTTTTCGCAAGTTGAGCATGTGCTGAAAAGACGAACATCAGAAGGTTGTTTATTTATATCCATTCATTTAGAACAAGAAGAGTGGGTACAATTACAGAGATACCATATACCCATTACTTTAATTGATGAATTTTTTGAAGGCTTTGATTCCGTGAGTGTGGATAACAGCCAAGGGGCATATCGTGCAGTTTCCTATTTATTGAAGAATGGACACAAAAGAATAGCCATGCTTTCGGCATTAGCAACTTCCAAGCCCATTCAAAGCCGTTTTAAAGGTTTCAAAAAGGCTTATGAAGATGCTGATGAGATCTTCTCTAATGACTTTATCGTAACAGGTGATTCAACATACAGAGATGGTTTTACAGAGCGAGGCGGATATGAAGCTATGGTAAAAATCTTGACGATGAACCCCGAATTTGACGCTTGTTTTTGTGCTTCAGATATTCAAGCCGTTGGCGCTTTAAAAGCGATGCAAGATCTGGATAAGCAAATACCAATTATAGGATATGATGATATCGAACTTTCCGAGTATATCGGTTTATCAACTATACGTCAACCAATGAGAGATATGGGATTTTTTGCTACTCAAAATTTAATAGACAGACTGGAAAATCCTAAGAAGGCTATTTCACAAACAATTTATACTCCTGAATTAATACTAAGGAATTCAACCGAATAAACAGTACATCATGAAGACTATTTTTTTTAAAAAGATCACATTTTTAACTTTATTAGTAGCAATTGTTCCGATTGTAAGCTACGCTCAAGTAGTTTCATTTCAGCCATCTTTTGCTACTCAAAACGATACGATTACTCTAACTTTTGATGCAACCGAAGGAAACGGCGAATTAGTGGGGTTTGGGGGAGATGTTTATCTATATACCGGATTGATTACAGATAAGAGTAATAATGATACAGAATGGAAATATGTAAAACCGGCCGGTAGCTCAGGTTGGGAAACCTATCCTTCGGAGTTAAAACTTACTCCAAAAGGAAATGATATTTGGGAGTTTAAATATCCTTCATCAGTAAGAGAATTCTACGGAGTATCAGCTGCCGATGATGTAGAAAAAGTTACATTACTTTTCAGAGGTACCAATGATGGAGTTGGTGAACCAGATAAAGTTGGAAGAGGAACCGGCGGTAGTGATATATTTCTTGAATTGTTCAAAAATGAAGTTTCAGTACAGTTTTTAGATCCTGTTGATTCTAAGAAATTAAACACAAATGAAGAATTTGAAATTATAGGTTTAGGAAATTCGCCGGCGGGAAATTTAAATCTTAGTTTAAAACTAAATGGAACAGAAGTAGCTCAAACTTCTTCATCTGATACGTTAAGATATACGTTTTCTTCAGCTGAAGAAGGTAATTTTACCTTTACCCTTATTGCGGACGATGGTTTTGACGAGTCTGACTCAACTTCGGTTATTTTAATTGTGTCTGATGGAGCCGAATTGGCAGCACGGCCACAAAATTTACAAGACGGAATAACATACGGCGCTAATGGTACTTCGGTTACCTTATCTCTATTTGCGCCGGGTAAAAATGATGTGTTTGTAATTGGTGATTTCACGGATTGGGAGTTAAACTTTGACTATCAAATGAAAAAAGATTCCTTAAATCCTGATAGTGTTTGGTTTTGGACTGAAGTTACAGGATTAACTCAAGGAGAGGAATATGGATTTCAATATGAGATTGATGGACAATTAAGAATTGCTGATCCTTATTCTGAACTCGTTTTAGATGAGTTTAACGATGGATATATTCCAGAAAGCGTATTCCCAAACTTAAAGGAATATCCAAAAGGTAAAACATCTCAATTAGTAGGTGTTCTTTTCCCTGGCAAACAACAATATCAATGGGAAGTAACTGATTTTGAAAAACCCGATAAAGAAGAAATTATTATTTATAAGTTACTTCTTAGAGATTTTATCGCAGACCACAGTTACACTACCTTAATTGACACGCTTGATTACATAGAAAATCTTGGAGTAAGCGCCATTGAATTTTTGCCTGTAAGTGAGTTTGATGGGAATGAAAGCTGGGGGTATAATCCTGCATCTCATATTGCCCTAGATAAATACTATGGCACCCCCGAAGCTTTTAAGAGATTTATAGACGAAGCTCACAAAAGAGGAATAGCAGTAATCCTTGATGTTGTGTTGAATCATGCTACCGGACAGAATTCTCTGTACAGAATGTATGAATTCGGAAGCAACCCATATTTCAACACCTCCCCAAGGCATGAATTCAACGTATTTAATGATTTTAACCATCAATACTCAGGTACACAATATTATACTAAACGTATGATCGAGCACTGGATTGAGGAGTACAAAGTTGATGGTTTTCGGTGGGATTTAACAAAAGGATTTACACAAAATTGTACTGGTGCAGCAAATGGGTGTACAGGCGCATATCAACAAGACAGGGTAGATCTTTTGAAAAAATACGCAGATTACCAATGGGCAGCAGATCCTGATTTTTATGTAATATTTGAGCATCTTGGAACAAATCAAGAAGAGAGTGAATGGGCTAATTATCGAATTGATGAAGGCAAAGGGATTATGCTCTGGGGAAAGATGAACGGTCCTTATAACGAAGCAACGATGGGTTATAATGATAATGGAAGATCGAATTTATTTGGTGTTCTGGCTGCTTCAAGAGGTTTTGGTAAAAGGCACTTGATTGGATACATGGAAAGCCATGATGAGCAATGGCTCATGTTCAAGAATATAAGTTTTGGTAACTCATCGGGTGATTATAATATAAGAGAGCTGGATACGGCACTCGGTCGGCAAAAATTAGCAGGAGCTTTTTTCTTTACACTTCCGGGGCCCAAAATGCTCTTCCAATTCGGTGAGCTTGGATATGGCTATGGTGATAATGGTGAACAATGTTTGAACGATTCGCCAGACTGCCCGGATATTGCTCCGGGAAGAACGGAAAATAAACCTATTCGTTGGGATTATTGGAATACTAAAGGAACAGAACGAATTAGCCTTTATAAAACATGGAGTGCATTATTAGATCTTCGAGAAAGCAGCCCTGCTTTTACCAATCCGGAAAATACTACCTATGCTTTATCCAATAGAATTAAACGTATAATCCTTGAGCATTCTGATACAGATGTTGTAATTGTAGGTAACTTTGATGTAGTTCCGCTTACTACAACCGGTGATTTTACTCAAACCGGATCCTGGTACGATTACTTTGCCGGAACTGAATATCAGGTAAATAGTACAGATCAGTCAATTACTCTGCAACCAGGTGAATTCAAGGTCTTTACTACCAAAGAATTCGAAACTCCTGATATTTCAGTATCTAATGAAATAACAGACTTGGACACTCCTGCAGAGTTTAAGCTCTACAATAATTATCCAAATCCGTTTAACCCATCTACTCAAATTGAGTTTGACGTGGCAAAAACCGGAATGGTTCAGTTAGAAGTGTTTGATATACTTGGCAGAAAAGTAGCTACACTTGTTAATGGCCAAAAAACGGCAGGAACGTACTCAGTAACTTTTGATGCATCCTCATTATCGAGCGGGGTTTACATCACCAGATTTATAGCCGGGAATAACATTCAGGTTCAGAAGATGACTTTGCTCAAATAACCATCATAAATAAATGAGAAAATTATCAGTATTCATTTTAATAGCGAGTATTTGGGGATGCAGCTCGTACAGTGATGTTAAATACGGAGATCAAATTGTAGGATTAGGATCTCCGATTGGTTTGGGATTTGATTCTACCGTGGTTGTTATGCAAGACTACTTCATGGAGCCTTCCGGGATAGATTCCATTTCTGCGCCTAAATCCATCACGTACTATTTTAATGGTGATAGGTCAGAATTAATACTAAAAGGCGATATCTCAGGTAAGATCGATGTGATTTCATTCTTTGATGGGGATGTAACTTATGATCTCTTAGTAAAGAAAACTTCCAAACAGCAAGTTACTTTCACTCTTGAAGATAAAAATTACAAACAGGTTCAGGTAAAAGGAGAGATGAATGCCTGGAATCCAAACCTTTCTGATTTTACTAAAAATAATGGTGTTTGGACATACAGCATGTTGGCCAACGAAGGTTTGTATCAATACCTGTTTGTTGTTGATGGCAATGAAATGCAAGATCCAGTGAATACCGAAATGGTTTCAAACGGAATGGGCGGCTCTAATAATCTTTTAACTGTAGGAGATGTTAAAGCGGAAAGACCACATCTTGAGACTTTAGATTACTCCTCAGACAGAATCTATTTACAAACTGATAAGCCTGAAAATGTGATCGCTTTTTGGGAGAATCATCAGTTAAAAACAGAATACAAAGATAATGTTGTACAAGTTTATCTGCCTAAAACTATTGGTACCAAAGGCAGAACACATGTAAGAGCGTGGACTTATAACGAGAATAAAATCTCAAATGATGTTTTAGTTCCTCTTGAAAACGGTAAAGTTTTGACAGATGCTGACGATTTAAGCAGAAAAGATGTTCGATCCTGGAATATGTATTTCGTTTTGATCGATCGGTTTAAAGATGGAAATACCGGCAATACGAGAAAAGTAGATGATCCGGATATACATCCTAAAGTAAATTATTATGGGGGAGATTTAGCAGGAATCACTCAGAAAATAGAAGATGGATATTTCAAAGATCTAAATATAACCGCTCTTTGGCTATCGCCCATTTCTCAAAACCCGGAAGACGCCTGGGGACTTTGGGATAAAGGCGGAGTTAAAACAAAATTTTCCGGCTACCACGGATACTGGCCCATATCTTCATCAAAGATAGATGATCGCTTTGGGACATCAGAAGAGTTCAAAGAATTACTCAAAGCAGCTCATGAAAATGGAATGGCAGTTATTTTGGATTATGTAGCAAATCATGTGCACAAACTTCATCCCGTATATCAAAATCATCCGGAATGGGCAACAGATTTATATTTACCTGATGGAAGAATGAATATCGAACTTTGGGATGAACAGCGGTTGACTACTTGGTTTGATACATTCCTGCCTACATTGGACTTTTCAAAGCCTGAAGTGATTGAAACAATGACAGATTCGGCGCTTTTTTGGATCAAAGAATATGATTTGGACGGATTTCGTCATGATGCAACCAAGCATATTCAACTGGAATTCTGGAGAACACTTACCAGAAAAATGAAAGAGCAGATTATAGTTCCAAATAACCGGCAAGTATTTCAAATAGGAGAGACGTACGGAAGCAGAGAGCTGGTTGCAAGTTATATCAACTCAGGGATGCTCGAAAGTCAGTTTGATTTTAACATGTATGATGCCAGTTTAAATGCTTTTGGACAGGATCTTTCATTTGAGGGATTAGAAAGCCAATTAAAGGAAAGCTTCAACTACTTCGGATATCATAATATGATGGGAATAATTTCCGGGAATCATGATAAAGCAAGATTTATTACGCTTACAAGTGGGGAAGTGAAGTGGGATGAAGACGCAAAACTAGCCGGTTGGACCAGAGAAATCGGGACACCACAGGCTTTTGCTTACAATAGATTAAGTATGCTGCAGACATTTAATCTTACCATTCCGGGAATTCCTGTTACGTACATGGGAGATGAATTTGGAATGCCGGGTGCTAACGACCCTGATAACAGAAGATGGATGAGATTTGAAGATTCAGAATTGAGCCAGCTGGAATTAAAGAATAGAGCCATCTATTCTAAATTATCTGAGTTAAGAACTAATGAAACTTCAATTCTTTACGGTGATTTTATATTTCATACCGTAGAAGAAAACATCATGGCTTATTCACGAGCTTATTTTGGTGAGCAAGCAATAGTTGTGTTCAACAAAGATAAAAGCTCAAAAGAAATTACGGTTCAACTTAGAGAAGGATTTGATTACTCAACCTTAGAAAGCAATTTTGGAAATGCTTTTTCGATAGAAGGAAATACACTTACACTCACTTTGCCTTCAAATACTTTTGAAATTTTAACGCTATAAAAATTATCTATGTTTAAACGATCTATACTCTTATCACTATTTGTAGCATCACTATTTGTTGCGTGTACGCCGGCAGAAAAACCTCTTGAAAAGAAACAAAGTAAGGTTGTACATCCTGAGTGGAGTAAGAATGCAAGTATTTACGAAGTGAATATTCGTCAGTATTCTGAAGAAGGAACATTTAATGCATTCAGAGAAGATCTGCCAAGATTAAAAGAAATGGGTGTTAAGATTTTATGGCTCATGCCCATTCATCCGATTGGAAAAATCAACAGAAAAGAAACTACAGAAAGCAGAGGTAGTTATTATTCAGTAGCTGATTACAAGAAAGTGAATCCGAATTTTGGAACCGAAGAAGATTTCAAAATGCTGGTGGATGAAGCTCACAAAATGGGTTTTAAACTCATTATTGATTGGGTAGCAAATCATTCTGCATGGGATAACCCTTGGACTGAAAATAAGGACTGGTACGAACTTACTGAAGAAGGCAATTTTATGCCGCCAAGAGGAACAGATTGGTCAGATGTAATTCAGCTTAATTACGAAAATGAAGAAATGCGAGCTGCAATGCTAGACGCCTTAGAATATTGGGTGCGTGAATTTGATATTGATGGGTATCGCGCTGATGTAGCAGGAATGGTGCCAACTGATTTTTGGGTAAATGCCAGAACTCAACTAGATAAGATCAAGCCGGTATTTATGCTTGCGGAAGATGGTGAGCCGGAATTGCTTTACGAAGCATTTGATATGAATTATGCCTGGGACTATGCGTATACCATAAGAGAGATTGCAAAAGGAGAGCAAACTTTCGCCGATCTGGACTCTTTGTTTGAAAGAGACAGCAAACGTTTTCCAGATAATGCCTACCGAATGTATTTCACTTCCAACCACGATGAAAATTCCTGGAACGGAACAGATACGGAAATGTACGGTGTTAATTTCGAAAATTTTGCGGTACTATCGGCAACCGTAAGCGGAATGCCATTGATTTATAATGGCCAGGAAAGTGGACTTGATAAGAGGCTGAAGTTTTTTGAAAAAGATGAGATCGAATGGAAAGATTATAAGTATCAAGATTTTTATACCACATTAATCGGTTTAAAAAGAGACGAACAAGCTCTTTGGAATGGGGATTTCGGAGGCACGCTAGAAATACTAGAAATGCCGGAAGGATTATACGCTTATAAGCGAGTAAAAGATGAAAGTGAAGTTGTTGTGGTATTGAATTTCAACAATGAACGAACGAAGGTAAACCTGGCAGATGTAGATGTAAACGAAGATTATACTACCTATAACACTTCACAATTAATGGTTACATCCGAAGAGATTAGTTTTGGTCCAAATGAGTGGGTAATCTTTGTTAAATAAATTAATTTTAAACTAGGTAAAACTATGCCTGAACAACAAACAGATACAAAACCACGCCTGAGCTTTTGGCAGATCTGGAATATGAGCTTTGGGTTTTTGGGAATTCAATTTGGCTTTGCTCTTCAAAATGCGAATGTTAGTAGAATTTTTGAAACCTTAGGTGCAAATGTTGACGACATCCCAATTCTATGGATAGCAGCACCTTTAACGGGGTTAATAGTTCAACCAATAATCGGTTATTTCAGCGATCGTACATGGACAAGATTAGGAAGAAGAAGACCATACTTTTTATTCGGAGCCATTTTCGCTTCAGTTGCTTTAGTTATCATGCCTAACTCTCCGGCTCTGTGGATTGCAGCGGGTATGTTATGGATAATGGATGCTTCTATAAACATTTCAATGGAGCCATTCCGTGCTTTCGTAGGTGATATGTTACCTTCAGAACAGCGAACAAAAGGATTTGCAATGCAAAGCTTTTTTATTGGAACGGGTGCAGTTATAGCATCCATTCTTCCTTGGTTAATGACAAATTGGTTTGGAGTTGCAAATACTGCTCCTGAAGGTATCATCCCTCCATCAGTTAAATGGTCATTTTATTTGGGAGCGGTAGCATTTATGGTTGCTGTAGGCTGGACGGTATTCAAAACTAAAGAATATAGTCCCGAAGAAATGGAGGCTTTTGAAGCTGCTGAAAAAGAGCAACTTGCAGATCCCAACGTTTTAAGGGAAATACCAATTGAAGCAGGCGAAGGACAAAGTAAAGTTAATATTGGTATAATTTTTTCAATTCTTGGTGTTATCACAACGTATGTAACATGGGCTTACGAGCTGGACAAAGAAGTGTATGTAGCAACTGGTGGTTTAATTGCAGTTGGATTGATTTCTTTGATTGCCGGAATGCTCCAAAAATCAGGAAAAACAGAACAAGGTTTAGTAGTTGTAATGCATGATATGATACACATGCCTAAAACAATGAAGCAGCTAGCTGTTGTTCAGTTCTTTTCATGGTTTGGTTTGTTTGCTATGTGGATTTATACAACTTCAGCAGTTACAGCACATGTTTATGGAGCAACAGATACAACTTCAGTATTGTATAATGAAGGAGCCGATTGGGTAGGTATTATGTTTGGTGTATATAACGGGGTAGCTGCTTTGATTGCATTCGGTCTTGCTCCATTTGCGAAATTAACCAGTCGTAAAACAGTTCATGCATTAGCTTTGGTTTTAGGTGGGTTGGGATTGATTTCTATCTATTTCTTCACTAATCCTATGTTCTTGATTATTTCAATGATTGGAGTTGGTATTGCCTGGGCTTCTATACTTTCAATGCCTTATGCTATTCTTGCAGGATCACTTCCGGCTAATAAAATGGGATTATACATGGGGATTTTTAATTTCTTCATCGTTTTACCTCAGCTGTTAGCTGCAACCATTTTAGGGTTTGTAACCAGAAGCATTTTTGGTGGAGAATCAGTGTATGCATTAATGTTAGGTGGAGCTGTAATGATTATTGCTGCCGTTTCTATGTATTTTGTGGATGATGTTGACGAAGCAATAAAGTAGGTTGCAACTTTGAATTGCTAAAGTTGCAACATTTTAGTAAATTAGTTGCAACCAAAACAAGTACAAAAATTATGGCAACAAATAAGAAAGATATCGTTTGGTTTGGGATGAAGTTAACGCCCGAAGAAAAGCAGAAAATCGAACTTTTGGCTAAGAAAAAAGGCGTGTCAAAAAAAGAAGCCGTAATGAATGCCGTAAATGAATTAGTAATAGAATACGAAGTTGAAGCCAAGCCGGGTTCCATGCTTGAAAAAATGCAACATATTGCAGGCATAGCCGAAGGTCCAGGAGATCTTTCAACTAATCCTAAGTATATGGAAGATTTTGGCAAAGACAGCCTTTCTTGATACAGGTCCTTTAATCTCTTTTATAGATAAAAGAGAATATCATAACACATGGATTAATTCTGTGTTTTCTGAGATTGATGTGTCCTTAAAAACTAATACTGCTGTAATTACAGAAGCTTTCTTTCTTTTAAAAAGATCTAGTCGCGGAGAAGAAGGATTGATGAAAATGATCAACGAGGGTTTTTTACTTGTAGAAGATACATTTTCATCGAATTCCAATTTTATCTTTGATGTAATGAATAAATATAAGAATGTTCCTTGTGCTTTTGCTGATGCGAACATCTTGGCAATGGCTGAGAATAAAAAGGAGTCAATTATTATTACAACAGACTCTGATTTCCTGATCTACAGAAATTCAAAGGGCAAACCTCTTAAGCTCATCTCACCTTATTTAAAATGAAGTTACTTTATTCTTTACTATTAGTAGTTATAAGTGCTGGAAATTCATTCAGCCAAAATATCAATAATATTGAATCAGCTTTTATTTTAGATGAACATACTATAAATGTGAAATTCAGTAATAATATTGATCAAGAAGATATTTCAGTTCAGTTAGATACCGAAAATCTATCAATCAGTAAAGTGGTAGAAGTTGAATCCGGTAAATATGAAATCACCGTGTCTGAAGTACTGGATTTTACAAAGCAGTATGTGGTAAAAGTTGGAGAGTTATCAAAAAAAGCTCAACCGCATTGGAAAGCCATTGATACGCTTTATACCTACAATGGTGAATTAGGTGCGTTTTATAATTGGAATAAAACTGATTTTAAATTATGGGCTCCATTGGCTTCAAATGTTACTCTGAATCTATATAAAGAAGGATTAGACAAAAAACCTTACCAAACGGTAGAATTAGGAAGAGCCGAAAAAGGCGTTTGGTTTACTTCAGTTCCGGGAAATCTAAATAATAAATATTATACGTATTCAGTTACTAATTACGGTGATACTAAAGAAGTTTTAGATCCCTATGCCAAGTCGTTGGCCGAAACAGTTAAGAGTAATTTTTTTAACCCAAAAGGAGCTATTGTAAATCCATCTGAAATCGGTCCAAAATTGGATTTTGCAGAGATTGAGGGCTTTGAAAAAAGAGAAGATGCTATTATTTGGGAAATTCATGTTAGGGATTTTACGGTTGATCCTGATATTGAAACCAAAGCTCAATTCGGCAGCTACAACGCATTTTCAGAACGGCTTGATTACATTAAAAATCTGGGTATTACTCATATTCAGCTACTTCCGGTATTAAGTTTTACCTATTCTGATGAGCTTATAAAAAGCCGCAATATGAAGTATGAATTAGGTACTAACTATAATTGGGGTTATGGACCGGATAATTATTTCTCGCCCGAAGGGATGTACTCGGAAGATCCTACTAATCCTGAGTTACGAATAAAAGAACTCAAAGAACTGGTGGCTACTATTCATGCAGAAGGTATGGGAGTTATCTTAGATGTTGTGTACAATCATACTGCAAGAGTGGAATTTCTGGAAGATATTGTTCCGGGCTACTACCATTTTATGGACTCTGTAGGCAATCCCAAAATGAGCTACGGCGGTGGAAGGCTGGGTTCAACACATGCAATGACAAGAAAACTGATTATCGATTCTATTTTATACTGGACACAAGAATATAAAGTGGATGGTTTCAGGTATGATTTAATGGGAGATTTGGATGCCGAAACTATTCAAATTACTTTTGATGAAGCCAAAAAGATCAATCCAAATATCATAATGGTTGGCGAATGTTGGAAAACCTTTGTTGGGGACGATGGAGAAAGTGTAACACCGGCTGATCAGCAATGGATGGGACAAACCAACAGCGTAGCCTGTTTTTCTGATGAAATTAGAAACGAGCTTAAATCAGGCTATGGTTCAGAAGGGGAACCAAGATTTATTACAGGTGGGGCCAGATCGATACAAACCATTTTTAATAATGTAATTGGAAAGCCTGATAATATGACGGAAGACGATCCCGGTGATGTACTTCAATATATAGCCGCTCACGATAATCTTACGCTTCATGATATAATTGCTCAGTCAATTAATAAAGATCCGGCAGTTCATCAGAAAGAAATTCAAAAGAGAATACGGCTTGGAAACGCCATAATCTTAACCAGCCAGGGGATTGCATTTATTCATGCCGGCCAAGAATACGGCAGAACTAAACAGTGGAAAGATTCTACAATCCCCGAAAGAGAGTTTCTAAAAGTTGAAGGATTTAAATATCCGTATTTTATTGAAAACTCTTATGACGCTTCTGACGCAATAAATATGTTCGATTGGGATAAGGTCACTGACGAAGGTATTCATAAACAAACGATGAAATTTACGAGCGGATTGATTGCTCTGCGAAGATCAACCGATGCATTTCGCTTAGGAGATCAGGATCTGGTAGCTAAAAATGTATCCTTGATTGAAAGTGAAGATATTCAAGAAGAGGATTTGGTGCTTTTCTATAAAGCTTCATCAACTGATGGAGAGACGTATTATGTGCTTATAAATGCCGATTCAAAACAACGATCTATTTCAGTGGATGTTGATCTCTCTTCAAGTACAGTATTAGTCGATTCTGATGAAGCAGGTGTTGAGTCAGTAAAAAAAATATCAGGTGTTTCTGTCAGTTCTAATACAATTACGGTCGATCCACTCACAGTAGTGATAATTAAATATTGATGTAGTTTTTCTAAAATGCTTCCAATTACCCGGTATTTGAACGGTGGTCGGCGTTGGAACTAAAAACGGTTGGACGAACTGGAGTCGTCAAACCGAAGTGTCCTAAGAACTAATTCAACTCCTCCATCTGTCGACTACAGCTCGACTGATGGAAATCGAAAGCTAATAACCTGAGTTCCCACAAAGTGATGCCTTTGGCAGGTTCTAAACTTCGAAGACGCTTGGGGTTCAAACTCACTAATCCGTCTTTAATACTAAGGTCTAAACAACAAAGATAAAGACCCTTCTCAATTCTGTCAAAGAATTACCTGGTATCTTCTATTTTTTGGGAATAACTGTTTTATTAGCATAGATTTTAACCTGAGTTCCCACAAAGTGATGCCCTCGGCAGACCTAAGAAAAGGGTCATAAACAACTAAGAAGCGTTTAGTTAGTATCTCAGTTCCGAAAACGTACAGAACACACACAAATCTATTCTATGTTCTGCGGTCGATAGTCGCTTTGCCTTACTTTTGTACCGACAAAAGTAACAATGCCTTTGGCAATCCGCCAACCGGCGGGAAGCTCCTGGCTATGAACACTGGTCGGCGTAAGGAACAGTGTTGCTGAATAAATCTCATGGTCTTCGTTCTTCCTTGACAGTTTTCGGAATCGAGCCTGCCTTCGCCGAAGCTACGCGCAGGCAGGCCTGTAGAGATTTATTCGTGCATTCGCACACGCAAACCTGTTCGCTCACTTTCTCCGACCACCGTTCAAAGGCCGGGTAATTGGAAGCCTTTTAGAAAAACTACATCGATATCTATTCAACAAAAAATGTATGTTCTTATATTGAACTGAGGTTATAGAATCACTATTAGTCTTAAAATTGATCCGGATTCTCCCCAAGTACTATCTTTGATTCAGAGATACATCGTGGAATGACTGCTTTATAAACCATGGGTTCTCTTTTTATACCAAACCCACAATAATTAGACCATTATTGAAGGCAGATTATCCTTAATTTCTGACCATGAAATTAGATAATAAATACTTTCCGGCGTTTATGGCTGTTGTGGCAATTTTTACAGTAGCAGCTATTGTGTATTCATCGTTACAACATAAAGTATCCCAAAAAAAACAATTTGAAGAATTTATTCAAGAGAGTGACTCTTTGCTCTCAAGATCATTACTGTTAGTTAATGAAGATGATTCGGTCTCAATCAATCAGTTTAAAGGGAATGATGTAGTTGTTGTTTTTTGGGCCAGTTGGTCAGATAAATCAGATCTGTTATTACAAGAGATTTATACACTTCAAGATCAAACGGAGTCATTGGAAGTAATAGCAGCTTTGGTTTTAGATGCTACCGATAGCATTGACGACACAAAATTTTTGGATGGATTTGTTCATGTTGATGGAGCTTCTTTGTACAATGAACTTAAAGTTCCGGGAATCCCATCTTATGTGTTATTTGATAAAAACGGGGTGTTCAAATATGCACATGTTGGCTATCAAGAAAGTGCGGGATACGAAGTTCTGAGAAATCACCTCAAAAAATGAATAGGTACATCAACATAAATGGGGAAATGCTTCCGGCAGACGAAAATGTAATGCCTGCTTCCTCAAGAGCAATATATTATGGTGATGGCTGCTTCGAGACTTTAGTAAGCTACAAAGGTAAATTCCTTCACTTTGAAGATCACTTCATTCGTCTACAAGCAGGACTTGAATATCTGGAAATGAAATCTCCTTTTAACGAAGAAAAGCTTCAAGCCGAGATTTACAGACTAATTGAAAAAAACGAGATGGAAAGTGAAGAGGCAGTAATTCGAGTTCAATGTTATAGAGAGGGTGGTGTAGGATATTTTACTATTTCTGATGAATCCGGTTTTATCATTTCGACCAGACCTATTGCACCTAGAGAAGCAGGTATTAACTTAAAATCTGTTTCTGTTAGAGCAATTCCTTCCGTAGCACTAGAACGAAAGGTGAAACTCAGTAACTCCATTAATTACATAAAAGCCGCACAGGAAGCTAGGAAAAAGGGTGGAGATGACGCTTTAATGTTAACTTTAGATAGCCATATAAGCGAAACTACTATCGCTAATCTTTTCTGGATAAAAAGAGATCGGATTTTTACACCATCCACTGACTGCGATTTGCTTCCCGGAGTAACACGCTCCATCATCATAAAATTGATAAAAAAAGATCTAGGGCTTAGTCTTGAAGAAGGGAAATTCAGTTTACAGGATATGTATGAAGCGGAAGCCGCTTTTTGCTGTAATTCTGTGATGGAACTAAAATCCGTTTCAACTTTAGATAATCATACTTTTGAGGGTGCGCATTCTGTTTTAAAAAAGCTGTGTGAGGAATTTCAGTTATATAAGAAAGCAAATCTTCAAGATGGCAGATAGTCTCAGTACATTAATAATTCTGTTATTACCTAAAATCCGCAAGGATTTCATTTGCATAAGACAAATCAATAACAGGTCTATGTTTTTATGAATTATGGTACTGACCGATGGAAGGTGGACAGATTTTTTCGGTCGTTTGTCTTTTTTTTTGCTTCCAAGGCAGCGTGTAAAGCCGCTTTTTTATCCATACTTTGCACACTTGATGTACCTCTGCCACTGCATGGGATCCATACGCTTGATTTTTAAGACTACCGGAGCGGTTTCTATTCCAGCGCCGCCGGGTAGTCTTTATCGGTGTAGAGCTTAAGGATGTTCCGCCTGCCGGAGCGAATCCATTTGGCCGGGACGCTAATAAAGCGGAAGATAAACTTCTTGAGCCGCCAAGTCGGCTTCAACCAGGCAATCCCCTCGGAGTACAGGCCGATAGGGCAGCGATAGAAGTTGGCAATGATCCCCGTCAGGATCATATATGCGGTATTCTCCGAGAGAAACGAGCAGGGCAGCCGCGACCAGCCAAAATCGTTGTTCATTACGTCAAAGGTACGTTCGCTGGCCCCGCGTTTGTTGTAAAAGGCCACGATCTGCTTGGGGGTGCTCTTGGGGTCGTTGGTCAGGATGGCCCGCCAGGTGTAGGCTCCTCCGCTGAACAGATCCCCTTGTTGGTCTTCCCGCTTGATGCGGCTGAGGATCAACCGGTAGGAGGTCTGCCCGCCAAAAGGGGGCCAGGGAATCTCGGCCACGTCCATTTTTTTCCAATTCAAGGTAATCGGCCTCCACTCCCCAGCGGGGATCTGGCCCACCTGCCGGGCCATTGCCCCGGAGCGTTTGGCCCGGATGTAGAACCGTTCGGTGTTGGCTTCAATGACCTCCACGGCATCTTTCAGGTAGGAGCCTGAATCGGCGCGGAAACGGCCAATACTCACGTTATTGGACGACAGGCATTCAAAGAGTCTTCGCAGGGTGTCTGCCTGGGCAAAGGTGGCGTTACTATTTCCATTACGCCCCTCAATATAGACCGGCATCGTATCAATGCTGGCAATCCCCGGCTGATAGCCATAGCAATTTTTATAGGTCCGGGCCGCATCCCACTTCTCGGTCGGGATCACCTGATTATCATAGTCTAAATCATAGCTGTGCTGTTGGGCCAATTGCCCGGTAGCCCGCAGGGCTTTGACCATCAAATCGTTCAGAGGCTTGTTGATGTTAAACGTATGGCCGACCCCGCTGGTGGGATG
>TARA_R110002110_G_scaffold415763_1_pt1 | contig 37441 bp, 31 predicted proteins | sample TARA_R110002110 | Tara Oceans TARA_R110002110 (sample SAMEA4397330) | marine metagenome | biome: Polar Biome; feature: [SRF] surface water layer (ENVO:00010504); material: water (ENVO:00002006), including particulate matter (ENVO:01000060) such as... | depth 5 m | reverse complement strand
TCCTCACCATTTTCCTGGAAGGTCTACGCGCGCGCAACTAACGGAGGAACAATCTCCACGGCATTGTCATGTGTGGACGGTTCCGGTTCTGCGGGGTTCAGAGGCGAACCTGGACTGGACCGAGGTTCGCCTCTGAATGAGTGGTGGTGTTAGAAGTCACATGCGAACGCGTCTCTGTCGATTTCCCTGTTAAACAGGGGGAAAACAGGGATATTGATGATTTATAGAACATATTTGTCTATTTTTATTCTTTTAACCACCTGATTTCTTTTATATATTTACTCGGTTCCCTGCACTGCATAACAGGGAAATTTAATTTCCTATCAGGGAAAATTACCGTTGAAAGCAGGGAAATAGACACTGACTTCCCAGCAGATTACCATTGATAAAAAGTTGCCTATTATTCCCGGCTTACAATTGCAAGACCGTTGTTGAGGACCAATTTTTTACGCTCTAAGACAGTCGTCCTGAAAGAAATGGTTTCCCCATCCTGCCAAATCTCTGTACGCAAGGTTTCGCCTGGAAACACTGGAGAAGAAAACCGCAAATCCAACTGCTTCAACCGGTTTGGATCGCCACCACAACAACGCCGCATAATTGACCATCCAGCAACTCCATAGGAACATAATCCGTGCAGTATGGGTGCATGAAAGCCAGCCTGTGTGGCAACCGCCGGGCTAGCATGCAACGGGTTTGAGTCTCCAGACAAGCGGTAGATTAACGCGGCCTGAGGCAAAGTCGGTACCTCGTCCACCATGTCCGGTTCCCGCTCCGGAAGGGTATGGACAGACTTGACAGGACCAGATGGCCCGCCGAACCCTCCATCCGCCCGGGCGAACGTTGTGGATGTCGACGTCGCAATATGAGTGCCGCTTGTTTTGTCATAGATATCACGTAAGACATAAATGAGAGCCCCCTTCCCTTCGCCTTTGTCGATCACCTCTTCAATTCGCGTACGACCGACGACGACGCCTTCAGGCGGCATTGGCGAATGCAACCTTAGCCTTTGTTCGCCGTGCAGGACCTGTTCCCAGGTTACTCCACTATCCGGTTCACGCACCCAAAAGCCTGGCCCCGCCATGACCACTGGCATCGTTGGCAACGGCGAGAAGTTCTGAGCTTCTTCAAAAGTAAATTGGACCTGATTTTCATCTAGCGGATCAGCACCAACTCCGATCCCGAGCGCGTATAGGATTGTGTCCTGCGATGTGTACTCTTGCTCAATCTCAGGAAAATTTCGTCCTTTCAGGGATGCATAGTCAATCGTCATGAACAATCTCCAAGTTATTATTGCAGTGGCTAACTGACCACTGAACGGCAGCTTGTTTTGTTTTTTTGCGCACAATCCAGCTTCCTGACTGATCGCAAGCACTTTAGAGATTGACTATTTCATCAGAAATGTCAACAGTTGACTTTTAACTAAATATTGTTGCATAAAGCCTGTATAAATACTGCACGGCTTATTGCAATGGCTTGAAAATTGGCAGCCAAGATAAGCATTGGCGCGCACCGACAATGACGTGGTTACATAAAGATTTAGGAGCCAAGCCTGTTAAGCAATAAAATGACGGAATTCAGAGGAGAAGCGAGTTGAGTGAATATGATGTAATTGTAGTAGGCTGCGGTAATGCAGCCCTTTGCGCGGCCCTGTCAGCACAGGAGAACGGGGCAAAAACCCTTGTATTGGAACGCGCGCCGGAAGATGAACGGGGCGGCAATTCCTACTTCACGGCAGGCGGATTTCGATTTGCCCATGAAGGATTGGAGGACGTCATGGAGGATATCCTGATTGATTTGTCCGAAGAGGAAAGAGATCAAATCATTTTGCCTCCGCACAGCCGCGAATTTTTCATGGACCAGATGCGGGAAGTCACTCGCTATCAATGTGATGAAGAATTGGCGAACCTGTTAGTGGATCGATCGAGAATGACGATGGGCTGGTTACGCAAACATTCAATCCGCTTCGTACCGATGTTTGGCAGACAGAGTTATATTGTGGATGGTAAGCACCACTTTTATGGAGGGGTGAATATCGAAGCTGTTGGGGGCGGCGCAGGCCTTGTTGAGGCTGAAATCGCCCGCGCCGAAAAGCTTGGAATCGAAATCAGATACGGTCATGCAGCAATCGGCCTTTTGCAATCAGATGACCGTACGGTTACTGGCGTCAAGGTCCGGACAGCGAAAGGCTATAGTGAAATTACGTCGAAGGCAGTCATTATTGCCAGCGGCGGCTTTGAATCCAACCCGGAAATGCGTGTACGCTACCTTGGAGTAGGATGGGATCTGTGTCGTGTAAGAGGCACTCGGCACAACATGGGAGAAGGTATCAAGATGGCGCTGGATATCGGCGCGCAGCCTTATGGCAACTGGTCCTCATGCCATGCCTGCGAATGGGATATTTCTGCACCGCCATATGGCGACCGCTGGATCCTGGACAATTTTCAAAAGCATTCCTATCCGCTCGGCATAATGGTAAATACAAACTGCGAGAGATTTGTGGATGAAGGTGCAGATTTTCGAAACCTGACCTACGCGAAGTATGGACGCGAAATTATGGCACAACCAAACCGCACCGCTATCCAGATTTTCGATCAGCAAACGATACATCGATTACGCGACGAATATCGCATCCGAGAAGTCACAAAGGCTGTATCGGACACTATCGAAGGGTTGGCCGAACAGCTTGACCTCGATCCGACAAAGCTGTTGGCGGCCATTCAGTCGTACAATGACGCCTGCCAGGAAGGTAATTATAATCCGGCAATCCTCGATGGTGTTGGTACAACGGGGATTACACCGCCTAAATCCAATTGGGCATTGCCAATTAATGAACCGCCTTATGAAGCATATGTTTGCACGACGGGCATTACGTTTACCTTCGGCGGCCTGAAGGTCAATACCAAGAGCGAAGTTCAAGACATGACCGATCAATCCATTCCCGGCCTATACGCTGCAGGTGAATTGGTTGGTGGTCTGTTTTACGAAAATTACCCGGGCGGGACCGGGCTCATGTCAGGATCGGTTTTTGGAAAACTTGCAGGTGAAAACGCCGCAGATTATGTAGGGAATTAATTTTTAAATCGGGCGGTTTATACCGCCCATAGAAATTCTTAAAAAAAAGACCCGGGTTAAGAAGCCGGGTCTTTTTTTGTCAAACTCACTTGTAAGAATTAAGCTTGGCCTTTTCCGGGAACAACTTCCAACTTGCCTGCTACGCACTCGCTCAACTTCCAGCCATCATGTTCGGAAGGGTCAACGTAATTTCCGGAAAAGCAATGAGCAGAACCATAATGATTGCTTCAGCGAGCAGAAACCAGGTCATCCCGCCGAAGATGCGCATGATCGGAATACGATCCCCGACTACAGATTTCACAACGAAAACATTTAGCCCTACAGGAGGCGTGAGCAGACCAATCTCAATATACTTGATCAAAATGATACCCATCCAGATCATGTCGATATTTGCCTCACGGAAAACTGGAAGCAGGATTGGCAATGTAATCAGCAAGATCCCGAGCGGATCAAGAAACATGCCTAAAATCAGATAGATAACCGATGTCACAAGGACAATCGCCAGTGGCGCCATTTCTATTCCTGAAACGAACTGAGATAGAAAGTTTGGCAAGCCGGACAAAGCAAGAAAGCGAGTAAAGATAATCGCAGATATTGCGATAAAGAAAATACTCGAGGTTGAAACAAGGGCCTCACGTAATGATTCCCGGAATGTCTTCCAAGTCATGTTCCGCATACAAAGCGCCATCATGAAAACAACAAATGCGCCGAATGCGCCGGCTTCAGTCGGAGTAACAATCCCGGTGTAAATTCCGACAAGTATCGAAACGACAAGCAAGGGAACTGGCCAAATAGGAGTAAGGACGCTTATACGATCACTCCAGGTCGGTCGGATCTCAAGTCTGGGCGCGAGAGAGGGGTTTAGCGAACAACGCAGAATGATCATTCCACTGTACATCAGCGCCGTCAATATCCCAGGCACCACTCCCGCCATCAACAGTTGACCCACGGAGACCTCTGCCAACCAGCCAAAGATGACGAGCATTATTGACGGTGGAATGAGCGCGCCAAGCGTACCCCCGGCCGCAGCTGAAGCTGCTGCAAGTCCTTCATTATACTTGAGACGTAACATTTCAGGAATAGCGATACGTCCCATCGCGGCTGCAGTGGCTAGGCTGGAGCCCGACACACTGGCGAAGCCTGCACAAGCGAAATTCGTGGCAACCGCGACACCGCCGGGTAAACGTCCGAACCAGGTCCGCGCTGCGTCAAAAAGCGCAGTAGTAATCTTGGCATGATACGCGAACGCACCCATTAACAAATACATCGGGATCGCGGAAAGCGTCCAACTAGCTGCAAAGTCAAAAGGAACAGAGCCTATTATCGTAAATGCAGATCCGGCGCCACGGATGATCATTATCCCAATGAATGACACCAATCCCAATGCGATTGCGATAGGAACGCGAAGCGCCATTAGAAACAAGCTGATTCCGAGTCCGATAAAGCCGATAGTTAAACTGTCCATTCGTCAATCATTTCTTTTTTATCGCCAATATCGCCACCGTTACCGCCCCTCAATTTGTCAATATTTCTCAATAGATTGAAGAGGATAACAAGTAAGAAAACCGAAGTTCCAGCTGGCGCAAACCAGCGCGCCTGCCACATGGGAAGCAAGTCAACTCCAACCTGAATAGTCTCGCGGATCTCGGTACTCTTTATTGCTTCCATGGTTAGAAACCAGGAAAGGATGGCGACATAGACTAGAGTTAGTAGACTCGCAAATACATCAAATGCCGCAACATATCGGGGGGGCATCGCAGTTGTGAAGACTTCGACCTTCACATGGCCGTTCTGCAGTTCCACCATCGCCAACGGCAGAAAAACGATGCCAACCATGTAAAAGTTGGAGACAATCTCAATCGTTCCCGTTATCGGCTGGTTGAACATGTATTTTGAAAACACATCGGCGACGACATGCACCATCATGATGAAAAGCAAGAAGCTTCCAAATATTGTCAGGGGCCGCTCAATTTTCTCAAGAATGTTAAGTAACCTGGATAAGTTTGTGCGCATTACGAGCTACCATCAACTGTTATGGGCGACTGTTCATGTTTGGCAGGCGCCGATCAAAGCGAGTCCTCCGCCGGATCAAATTCTAATCCAGCGGAGGACGTTACTTCAGTTCAGCTTTGAGTAGATTTCTTCGCGCAACGCCTTGGCAACGAATGCCTGATCGTCGCTTTTTCCCTTGAGAATTTCAGACCATTTTTTAAGATTCTCAACATAGGCATTTACCAGCGCCTCAGAATCACCGATCGCTGCATTGCCCTTGCCCTTCTCTATTGCGTTGGCTATGGCAGCTTTATTGTACTCATCATATGCTGCGGCGATATCTTGCGCTTCAGGAATCCAGTTGATACCGCGGGACAAAGCTTCCTCTTTGGCTTTATTATCTCCATCAATGTAGCCAAATACACCTGCAGCGACATATTCAGGAGCAATATCGAGCATCATGCTTTTCTCTTCTGCCGACAACTCGTCCCATATGTCCTTACGCAAGTTGATAGATAGGCCGCCTGCATAGGCTCCCATCGGCATTTCGTTTACGTCCGTTACCACCTCATAGAGAGAGTAGCTTGGCAGATGAGCAATTGGTCCCACGGAGCAATCAAGCGCCCCACGCTGCAGGCCTTCAAATAGTTCGGACGTTGGGACACTCACCGGTGTCGCGCCGAGTTCGACCATAAGCGGCGCCCAAGCTCCCGTTGCACGTACCTTAAGCCCCGCAATGTCTGACAAACTTGTCACCGGTTTTGTACATTGAAGCGCATATACACTTGTCGACAGGAAACCGAGTGGCATAACGTTATGATTTTCAAATGACTTCCGACATTCGGCACAATCAAGCAGGACAGTTTCGTTCATCGCCGCCGTTGCTACGACTGCATCGTCGATCAGAAGAGATAGGTCTGAAAGAAGTGCTGTTTGCGGCAGGGAGGCTGGCGTGTAAATGTCAATAATGAAACCAGCATCGACAGTGCCGCTCTCCACGGACGCCAAGGTTTCTTTCGCGCCGGCAAGTGAACCGCCGCTGTAAATCTTAAAAGTTATTTCCCCGTTAGTTCTCTCTTTCACGGCATTTGTGAAGGGCTCAACTACATTTTTTACCAAATGGTGTTCGGGCGAAACGAATGTAGAATAGATTAATTCTCTAGCCGACGCAGGACTTGAAACAACGAGAGCCGCGCAAGACGCCGCAAGAATACTGAACTTAAGTTTGGTGTTCATTTTGTTTTCCTCCAATTAAATTTCCCTGTGATAACAAACTATTTAGGCACGGTTACAATTCGGGAATTCGCAACGAACGTGAACCGAAAGTAGTGCTTCTTATTATTCTACTCTCCGAAGAGATTCTTTTTACTTGGCACATCCCCCTCTTCTTCTCTGCTGCACCAGCCACTCGGAATGCCCAAAGAACTGCGACCTTCAAAATTTCTATCTAAGAATGAGAAACTCTAAAATGTACCGAGTCCTTACTTTCGCGCACCTGTCGGGATGTCCCTGAAAGCAATGCCTTTATCAGCCCGAATATCCGACGGGAGACCGAGAACACGTTCTGCAATCGTATTGCGCAGAATTTCGTCTGTTCCACCGCCAAGGCGCCACCCAGGCGAATAAAGATAAGCCCTCTGAAAAAGCGCCCTCATTGGCATGTCCTCAGCCATCAACAGCCCGCTTTCCCCGTAAAGGTCCGAGCCCAAGTTCGCTGATTCCTGAAGTCGCAACGAATTTACGAGCTTGCCGATTGAAACCTCGGGCCCAGGATCCTTACCCTGCGATAAAGCAGACATGGTTCTGAAATTTGTAAATTTCATCCCTTGCGCCCGGCAATAAAGATCCGCCAGCTTTTCGCGAATTGCCGTATCTTCAATGGCCGGACCATCCGGCAAATTGGTTTCCGTTACGAGGTGGAATATCTGCTCAAAATCCGGCGGGACAAGTTCCACCAGGTTATATCGCTCATTCATCAGGGTGGTCATGGCCACCTTCCACCCCTCGCCAACTTCACCGAGTCGGCAGCTGTCGGGAACGCGGACATTGTCGAAGAAAACTTCATTGAAATGGCTATCGCCCGACATTTGTTTGATAGGGCGAATTTCAACACCAGGGCTTTTCATATCCAGGATAAAACAGGTCAGGCCTTTATGTTTTGCCTGTGTCGTATCATTACGCGCAACCAATACACCAAAGTCAGAAAACTGGCCGCCAGATGTCCAGATTTTCTGGCCGTTGATCACCCACTCATCGCCATCCCGCTCCGCCTTTGTTCTGAGAGCGGCGAGATCTGAACCTCCGGCAGGTTCGGAAAAAAGCTGACACCAAATTTCGTCCCCTTTGAGAACTTTATCTGAATGCTTCAGAATTTCTTCCTTGTTGCTCCACTGAAACAGAGTGGGCATTGCCCAACCAAGGCCTATGTAGAAAAAATTGCCACGAGGAACGTCAAATTGGGACTCTTCCTGTTCGTAGATAATCTGCTCAAGCGGACTGCCGCCCTGACCCCCATATTCCTTCGGCCAGGTTATGCCCGCATATCCCGCATTCGCCTTAATAGTCTGCCATTTGCGTGCCTTTTCAAGTACGGCGGGATCATCATTGCCGTCCCGATAGCCGCGGCCTGAGTCAGGTTTTTCCAATTCAGCGTGCTGTTCAAGAAATTCCCGAACTTTTCTTCTGTTCTCTGCACCTTCCGGCGTATCTCTAAAATCCATTTTACGCCCCTCCTAAAGTTCGACCAGACCGGCACGCAGCCCGTCGATCAGCCGATTTTCCCATACTCGTTCGTTCCCTACTACCAGCTTGATAGCCTTGTGACGTCGGTAGTAAAGCTGGCAATCGAGGTCCCATGTGAAGCCTAGTCCGCCGTGGGTTTGAATGTTCTCTTTAGCCGCCAGCCAATAGGCTTTACTGCCACTCAACCGGGCTGCAGCGGCCGCCACCGGTAATTCGCTTGCATTTGTTGAAAGTGCCCAGGCCCCAAAATAAGCATTGGAGCGAGCCAGCTCTATTGCTACGAACATATCGGCAAGCTTATGTTTAATCGCCTGGAAAGAGCCAATCGGGCGACCAAACGCATAGCGTTCTTTTGCATACTCGATCGCCATGTCCAAACAGGCCTGAGCCCCGCCTACCTGCTCAAAGGCAAATAGAATTGCGGCGCGGTCGAAGAGCTCGTCAATCGCCTCTTTGCCTTGAACAAGTAAATCCGCAGGAGCGTTATCAAATGATATTCGGGCGTGCTCTCGAATTCCTTCGACCGTTTTCACCAGTTCACGCTCAACTCCATCGGCATTGAGATCAACAATATACAGACCATCTTTTTGATCCTGTTTTGCCATCACCAACACAAAATCGGCGCACATACCATCAGCGACTGGCTCTTTTACGCCCGTCAATTTACCGTTACTAACCTGCGATGTGAAAAAATGGCCTGCCTTGCTTTTAATTCCCTCAGACTGGGCGAAGCATGCGGCCTGATTTCCTTTCGCTATTCCTGGCAACCAGGCTTCTTTCTGGGCCTCGGTCCCAAACATGTTAATGGCTTCGGCAACCAGATATACTGAGGAGGAAAATGGTGCGGGTGTCAGGTTCCGACCAAGCTCATAGGCTAGTCCACAAAGCGCAATATGCCCGATTCCATTGCCGGCGTATTTTTCGTCAATTGTTAATCCAGTCCAGCCCATCTCAGCCATTGCTAGCCAACTTTCCCGAGCGGCGCTTCCATCACCATCCAAGACTTTACGCGCCATTGCACGGGAATCCGTTTTTCTGAGATAGTCCAAAGCCTGCTCCTGCATGGCTTTGACTTCTTCTGGGAAATCAAAATTCAACCCAAATCCTCCTTTTATTTCTTAACTTTCTCGCATGTAGATCGCCAACTGTCAACAGTTGAATGTGTGCGGGCAGAATATTTCCGTCCGTCATAGACGCGCGATGGCCAGGTTCTCAGAACATGATGGTTTTGGGTGCAAAATTTCAAAATAAGGTCCGGCTAAGACACTCAGCCGGTCAGCAGGAATGCCTCACGCTTCCTTCATTCATTTAGCTCACGAGGGAGATGGAGTTTCGCCAAGCTGGCTGGACCTTATAGCCTCGGCAGACAATTCAGGCCCTGCTGGCAACCAGATCCCGACCAATTAATTCGCGCATGATCTCGCCGGTTCCGCCGGCAATCCGCATCATTCTGGCATCGGTATATGCACGTGCGATGGGATACTCCCACATATAGCCATAACCGCCATGCAATTGCAGACATGTATCAAGAATCTCTCCCTGCAACTCACTGGAAAGCATTTTGGCCATCGCGGCATCGATTGATGTCAACTCCTCCTTCAGATGCATTTCAACGCAACGATCGATAAAAATCCGTAGCATGGAAATTTTCGATTTAATTTCGGCCAGACGGAAGCGCGTATTTTGAAACCCGGAAATGGATCGGCCAAAGGCTTTTCTTTCACATGTATAATCCAACGTCCATTCAAGTGCGGCCTCACACACTGAGGTGCAGCGGATTGCCTGCAGCAAACGCTCTTGCGGTAGCTGCTCCATTAGCTGCGCAAAGCCGCGACCTTCTTGTCCGATCACATTGGTGACTGGCACCCGAACATCATTAAAAAAGATTTCTGATGTGTCTTGCGCCTTGTAACCGATTTTTTCCAAGTTCCGTCCTTTATCGAAGCCGTCTCGTTCAGCTTCAACCAGAATCAGACTAACTCCCCGAGCTCCTGCAGCCGGATCGGTTTTAACAGCCAGCACAATGAAATCACACATCTGGCCATTCGTAATGAAGACTTTCTGGCCATTGATAATAAAGTCGTCTCCATCGCGAACGGCCGTGGTCTTGATCTCCTTCAAATCTGATCCTGCCGACGGTTCTGTCATTCCAATAGCGCCGATAGCCTCTCCCTTTGCCATACGCGGAAGCCACTCGGCTTTCACCATGTCGGAGCCATAGGCATGAATGTAAGGGGCGACAATGTCGGAATGCACCGCAAAGCCCGGGCCGGAATAATTGTGCCAGGCCATCTGCTCCTGAACCACGGTTGAGTATAGAAAATTGGCACCCGCACCGCCATATTCTTCCGGGATCGAAATACACAGCAAGCCATGCTCACCTGCTTTCGTCCATAGTTCGCGACTGACCTGACCAGATTTTTCCCAATCCGCATGATACGGCGCCACATGTTCTGCAATGAACCGGTTGACACTGTCGCGGAAGAGTTCATGCTCTGTTGAAAATAAAGTACGTTTGAACATAGGATACCTTTTACTTGAACCGAAGCCTTAACGGCGCTCAATATCTGGTTAATAGCTGAGCGAACAAAGCCGTTCGCGCGCCGTATTGAATTGTTGAATTAGAAGTTTGACGGTTTCCGCAACCGGGACACTTTCTCTGACAAAGCCAAGTGCTTGCCCGGCATAAACCATTCCAAGAGAAGTATCGCCGGTCTTGTATGTGTCAATCAGAATTTGACCCGCCACATATGGCATCAATTGTGCAATTCCTGCATCTGGATTTGCGCGCTCAAGCTCAGCTACTATCCGTGTTGTTTCGTTTGCCAGTGTCCGTGCATTATTACGGACAGACCAAAGCGAGATCGTCGTGTCGTTTTCCGACGCTTTTAACAATGCTTCCTTATAGCCTTCATGTGCCCCAATTTCAGTTGATGCAAGAAAGCGTGTGCCAAGGAGCACCCCACTTGCTCCCATTGAAAGGGCGGCTGCAATCTGACTGCCGTGCCCAATTCCGCCTCCAATGAGATAAGGAATGGAAAGACGCTCCTCCGCTAGCGCCGCATTCACGATTGATCCAATTGCATTCGGGCCTGGGTGTCCACCGCACTCCCAACCTACAATCGTAACCATATCCACCCCAACAGCCTGAGCTTTTTCCGCGTATTTAAGGCCTGGGACCTTGTGCAAGACCTTTATGTTTGCTCCTTTGAGCAATGGCATATACGGCTCCGGACTGCGTCCGGTTGTTTCTACAAACTCAACTCCCTCATCGACAACAATTTCCATGATTTGCGTAATCCGCTCGTGCTCGGTTGACTTGGGAAGCATTGCGATATTAACGCCAAACGGCTTTCCCTCAGAGAGTTCACGGGTTTTACATATTTCGTTTCGCAGGGATTTTTCGTCCTGAAAATGATTGGATGTCATAAAACCGATGATACCCGCCTTCGCACAAGCCGCCACATATTCCGCATCTGCGAGAAATTGAAGCCCGCCAGCAACAATCGGAAACTCTGTACCGAAAAGATCAGTCACAGGTGTCCGCAGGCTCATTGTTTTCTTTTCTTTTAATGCAACCATCTTCTTAATTCACTCATTAGACATATTGGAACGCAGGCCCTACTAAGACGGTGCCTGACGATAAGTTTCACCGGAAATTGCAGTGGGTGAATTCTTGTAATCCTCTAATTATACGGACTCATATTATTGTCTCCTATCTGCAATACATATATTCATTCAATTTCTCCTTCTCAGTCTCATTTTATTGGCATATATTCTAAGGAATTTATACCTCCTACTTCCGCCACACACCCACCGTGATAGTAAAAGTCGGTGCATGGCGGAAGGGACCAGTCAGAACATACTGCTTGGGAGTAACAGCGATATGACCGGAAAGGAGATTAACAATACCAGGACAATTAAATCCGCGACGAGGAACTTCATCACACCAAAAAAGATTGTATGAACCTGTATTTCGCGACCTATAACGCTATTAATAACAAAAACGTTCAAGCCAACGGGTGGTGAAATCAACCCAATTTCAAGCAGTTTTACAACGACCACTCCAAACCAGATCAGATCGAGACCCATACCCTCAACTACCGGAATCAGGAAGGGCAGCGTCAGGAGCATCGTACCGAGGGGATCCAGGAACATCCCCATAACAAGATAGACCAGCACGATACACAGCAGGATAAACCAATCTTCAAACCCGCTGATTTCAATGAAGGCAGCGAACTCTCTGGTCACACCCGAAAGCGATACGAACGACACGAAAATTTTTGCGCCCACAGCGATCAGGAATAATGCAGACGTTTGGTAGGCTGTTTCCTTAAGCGATATCAATATCCCTTCAAGATTAAGCTGACGCCATAATATGCCATATAAAAGCATGAAACCCACACTGACTGCCGCTGCTTCGGTGGCGGTGAAAATACCCCCATAGATACCACCGATAATGATCAGCATCAGGACCAGCGCCGGCCACGCATAGACAAGCGTCATCATTCTTTCTTTCGTGCTCAATTCGGCGTTTACCTTGGGCGCGACGCCTGGACGAAGCTTGACCCAAATAACTACAGTCACGATGTAGCCCAGCAGCGTAAGCAGCCCTGGCAAGACACCGGCAAGGAACAAGCGGCTTACGGAAGTCTCTGTAAATAAACCGTAGATTATGAAAAGGATACTAGGTGGGATCAGAGCGCCCAGCGTTCCTCCCATAGCAACCGATGCGGTCGATAGCTGCTTGGAATATCCGTATTTCAGCATTTCGGGCACACAGATTTTACCCATCGCCGATGCACAGGCCATACTGGATCCCGTTATAGCGGCAAATCCACCGCAGCCAATGAGAGACGCGACGGCGAGGCCGCCGGGCAAGCGGGACAACCATATTCGCACTGCGTAATAGATATTTGTCGTAACCTTCGAATGAAATGCTAAATGCCCCGCCAGAATAAACATGGGAACCATACTGAGTTCATATGAATGAAGAAAATCATATGCATTGGATTCGATCAGCCCGAGCGCAGGTGCGAAACCCTTTGCCAGATCGAATTCTGCGCCCGGCCTCCATGCATAGGCAACAATTGTGCAAAGAGTGGCAACTGAAACCAGCGTGAAAGCAATTGGCACCCGCAAGCCAAGCAGAAGGAAAACGGCCAAAAAGCCGATTATTCCAATTGTACTGATGTCCATTGGCGGACTACTCCCAAATTAGGCAGACATGCCGGACGATTCATCATGTTCTTGAGTGTCCGTTGCATAGAAAATGTCGTAGATGATCAGATCGATGAGGCGTATGAGGAACGCGAAAAGGCCCAATACGAACACAAAATGTCCTGGCCACTCCGGTATGTTCAGAATGCCAAAATAGTAGCTTCCTTCCGCCCAAGCCCTAACTCCGGCAGAAATAGCCGAAATCCCGATGAGCCCGACAGCGGTCAATCCAACACCCGAGGAGAGAATATCAAGCATAACGCGGCCACGTCGCCCTGCTCTGGACGTAAATATCTCCACTGCAACGAAACCGCGATCCGCAGCCACAAAACCAAAGGTCAGACTAATGGTGGCAACCATTAAATCGCCGATAATTGCGACTTCGTCATAGAGCTGGCCTAATGCGAAGGTTCTCAAGAAGATCCCCGTCAGGACATAGAAGGTCATTCCCAGGATACATAGCGAAGAGATCAGAATCAGGCCCGATTCTACACGCCCCAGAAACCCCCGGCCCTTCAAGTAAGCGGACGCCTGTGGCGCCCGCTCCCCCTCGTCGCTTAGCGGTCCCATGGATAACCCTTGTCGTCACGCTCTTTCGCGTACTTATTGAGCAGTGCTACATATTGGTCCATCACAGCTTGGGCGTCGTAACCTTCGGCCGAGAATTTATCCATCCAATCCTTGATGTATTTTTCGCTGGCATTATCCAGAGCCGCTTTGTCTTCAGCAGATGCCTGAACAAGTTTGACCGGCCTTCCGTATTTATTCTGTTCAATCGCCTCGATAGTCTCATTTGTCTGGGCAATAAGTTTCTGTGCCTGGGTGTCTACCATCTTTGAGCCGGCTTCGCGCAGAACCGAGCGCTGTTCTTCCGTCAGACCACTCCAAACATCCTTATTGATGCTTGCGGCAATTCCGGCAACCTGTCCCCAGTCAATTTTAATAACTTTATCAATTACTTCCCAGAATTTGTATGGATTGAGGGTATAAAGGTAAACGAGGCTGCAATCGAGCAAACCTGAATCAAGCGCCTGGTAAATCTCTCCAAATGACACACTGACAGGGGTCGCCCCCAAATCGGAAAGCGCATGCGCATATATACCGGCACTTCGGACTTTCTTTCCTTTTAGATCAGCCAACGTACTCACACCTGAATCATCATTGCACATAAGCTGAGCAGCAGTTGTGTGAATGGCCCCGAGATAGATTACATTTTGCTTGTCAAAAGCCTTGATCATGTCCGAATTCGTAGTCATCAGCTCGTGCATGGCGCGGGAACCAACCCAAGGATCTCCCGCCTCACCAATAGGAAGGTCGCCAATCCCCATTGCCATAAGTTCCTTTGGCGCATAGGGTCCAACAAGCGTTCCCATATCAGCAGTACCGATCGATACACCTGGCAGGATTGCGGCCCACTTCAGGAGAGCGCCTCCCCAGTGAATCTCAATTTCCAGTTCCCCGCCTGTAGCTTCGGAAACCTCTTTGGCAAATACCATGAGTGCTTCTGATTTGGCACCACGGTTCGGACTTCCTTCTACATAACGCAGAACCGTTCCCGCCTGAGCGGACATAATCGTAGCGGAAATCAAACCAGCTGCGACGAGGCCCGCCTTCATCAATGTTTTTATCTTCACCTTTATTCTCCCATGCTTTTTTTATGTTGCGTACCGTTCCAGGAAACAAAGAGTTCCTGGTACAAACCTCCGTATTCATTAGAAAATAGGTCTCCTTCCCTTTCTTGATGTTCCCACAAACTCGGATCTTCCATCCATCATCTGCGTTTAAAACCAATCATATCTGCACATTTATATTTGTAAATTGTTTTCTGTTGACAATTTGTATTGTTGACAGTTAATACTATGAATTCTAAGTATGCAACCGGAATTTGTATTTTTTTGGGAGGCAAGTCCGGCGGAATTTTTGATCCTTGAAAGAAGCGTCTGTCCCGTCGAACAGCACAAAAAACTGTGTCTAACGACAACAACCCTTCCTGGCCGAATGGCAGACAATCGAGATATCGACAATCCGCACCATAAGCCGTTGAAGGCCAACTGGACATTCTGGAGAACGAAAAATTGGACGGATCAGTAAGAATTGCAGATCGTCATATGTCAAATGACGAGATCATGGCCAGGGCGAATAAAATTGCGACCGGGTTGATCGCCAAAGGCGTCAGCCATGGCGAGGCGATAAATCTGCTTATGCGAAATGATATTGAATTTATTGTCGGAATGGCAGCGGCAACCCAGATAGGGGCAGTTGGCACGCCGATTAACACGCATTTTTCAGCAGATGACGTTGCCTATATTATCAATGACAGCGGGGCCAAGGTCGTAATTTCCCATTCGGATCTATGGCATAATTTATCTGAGAAGGTGATTCCGCTGCTTGAGCGTGAAGTGACCATTCTGTTGGTTGAAACGCCGAAATACTTGCGCGCCCCATATAAGATTTCCGATGAACTCTGCACGCTACGATCAGGCGATATCGAACTGGCCGAATGGGAAAGCAAATTCAGTCCGCATGAAAAAGCGGTCAGCGTAAGGCCGGCTGCCATGATCTATACGTCGGGCACGACTGGAAGACCAAAAGGAGTTCGTCGCAAGGAAGCCGTAAGTGTGAAATTAAAGAACCACCACAACGCTTATGTCGCCGGGATGCGATGCCTTTTAGCCGCGCCGCTTTATCATTCTGCTCCTTTTTCAACGGCAGACGGAGTATTTGCCGTGGAAGGTGATCTAATACTTACGCCTCGTTTTGATCCAGAATTCTATCTCACATTAATCGAAAAACACCGCATTACTCATAGTTTTATGGTGCCGACAATGTTTACCCGACTTCTGAAGCTCCCGGATGCTATCCGCCTGAAATATGATGTTTCGTCTGTTGAGCACATTATACACGGTGGTTCACCCTGCCCGCGCGAGATCAAAATGAAAATGATCGACTGGTTTGGCCCCGTATTCTTTGAGCTCTACGGCGGGACTGAAACCGGTATCGTAACTTATGCAACAACGAAAGACTTTCTCGAACACCCCGGGACGGTTGGCTGCGCCGTAGAAGGAGCCACTATCAAAATTTACGACGATGATGGGAACGAGCTGCCAAATGGCCAGGTAGGAGAGATTTATTGTCTCCATATCGACTGCCCTGATTTCACCTATCAAAATCGTCATGAAGATCGCTTGGCGATGGAGAAATACGGACTGCTATCTTTGGGGGACGTGGGATATATCAACGAAGCCGGTTATCTCTATATCACGGATCGCAAGCGCGACATGATCATTTCCGGCGGCACCAACATATACTGCACGATGGTCGAAGCACCATTTCTTGATCATCCTAAGGTTCTTGACTGCGCAGCATTCGGAATCCCCCATGAAGAATTAGGTGAGACGCTCGCTCTTGCGGTTGAGACCGTAGAGAACGCCGTGGTTACCGAAGAAGAATTATTGGAATTCGCGCGCGAGAAACTGGGCGGATACATGGTGCCCATGAAAATCATCTTTACGAAAACATTGCCGCGTGACCCATCGGGAAAGATCTACAAGCGAAAATTACGTGACCCATTTTGGGCGAACGAAAAACGCAAAATTTAGATTGCAGAACTTCGTCTGCGCAATTGCCGCTTCCATGAGGTTCGTTGCCCAACTAAGGCAAATCAAACGTGAGAACGCTGCACCAATACGCATTTGTTGAAAGGATAAATTTTATGGACGCCTTAATGATTCACTCCTGCGCAGGAGTGAACCGTCAATTCCCAAGCCTAAGCTTGGCTTTTTCGGAGGACCTCAAATGACGGATCTTATTGTTTACGAAGAAAATGGTATCCTCTGGGCCTCGATCGATCGCCAAAACAAAGCTGGCTCAATCTCAAGAGAGGTGACAGACGGCTATATTGAAGCCGTGGCAAGGGTTACCAAAGATCCTTCCTTGAAAGGCTTGATTTGGACAAGTGAATCCAGCACGCTTTTTTCCGGCGGAGTGGACCTAAAAGTTCCACAAGGTTTCAACGAGCAACAGGCAAGCGAATGGCGAACCGCAATTATCGTCGACCTGATACATGCCACGTTAAGCTGCCCCCGTCCAATCGTCACAATGACACGGGGCCGCCTACTTGGTGGTGCTTTCTTGAATGCCCTTTCTTCTGATCGGATCGTGGCCGCATCTGGTGCCACCTTCAAACTTCCCGAAGTGCAGATCGGCATAGGTTCTCCCATCGCCGCAGTCGTGGTGGAAGGTACAACCAACGCCGGACTCGCATATGATTTTCTCCTTTCAGCGCGGGACATTCCTGCTGAAGAGCTAGAGAGTAAAGGCGGCCCGTGTACAGTGGTTCCAGAGGAAAACCTGCGAGACGCAGCAATCGAGAAAATCGAAAACCTCGCTTCTATGCCGTCGGAAGCATTTGGATATATGAAAAACTGGTTTCAAAAACCACGGATTGCTGCCCTGAATGAAGCAATTCAATACACCAACAAAACACGCAAGGGCAAAAATGATGAGGTCAACGCAATGGTAAATCAGTTTTTTCAGTAGATCTGAAATTTGTCAGGCTAGTTCCTTCGGGTCCTAGCCTGCTGCCTCACCTTTGGACATACGCTCAGTCACCCAGTTTTCCACAGTCTTGCGAACAATTTTACCCGTATTATTCCGGGGCCAGAAATCACTTGGTACGAAGAATACCGCCTTTGGGCATTTATACTTTGCCAGGTAATTTTCGCAACTCTCAATCAGGTTCCGTTCGCTTATATTACTGTCCCTACAGGTTGCGACAAGCACGGGAACCTCGCCCCATTTCGGATCAGGCTGGCGCACCACCAGTGCCTCTGCAACGTTTGGATTCTGCAGCACCACACGTTCGATCTCGGCGGGATAAATGTTTTCACCCCCGGATTTTATCAGGTATTTTTTCCGATCTATATAGTCGAGAGTACCGTCACTATTCCGCCGAAACAGATCGCCGGTATGATACCATCCCCCAGCAAAGACTTCTTCTGTTGCCTCGTCATTTCGCCAGTAACCCGTGAATAATGTTGGACCGCGCATAAGCAACTCACCGGTTTGACCGTCTGCGACATCCTTGTCCTCCTCATCGACCAGACGAACCCTGCAGAAATTACTTTCAGTCTTTGAAAAAGTAGTCGGTGCGACACCGACGGGAATCCTTCCGCCACAGCCCGGAGCCATTCCTGTCTCGGTTGACGCATAAGTGTTTGTATATTCCTTGTTGAGTGCACTTGTCATAGCTGCAATCTCTTGCGGCGGGAAAAGGTCCGCCAAAGCGCCAAATTTCTTGAGGCTTCGGATGGGACCATCCATCAGAGCGAGTTCTTTCAGCACGTTATCGACCATGCCCGGAAAGAAGATCAAATTGCTCAGTTTTTCTTCCTTAAGAAGCCGCCGCATCATTTTTGGCTCCAGACCATCGCAAGGGATAACCTTGCCACCGATTATCAGTGTTGCAATAGCCAGATCTGCAGAAGCGATATGAAATAGCGGCGAATACGCAAAAAAGGTATCCTCGTGATCGATCCCAAATTCCGTGCAATATTGCTGCGCCCGCGCAATCAATGCTTGCTGCGAGATTAGGGCCCCTTTGGGAAGGCCTGTTGTTCCGCTCGTGTATACAATGAGCAGACCTTCTTCGGAATCGATTTCAGCCTCCGGATCACGATTAGCTCCAGCTTCAATAAAATTCTCGAAACCCTCTCCGAACTGAATATCAAGGTATCGCCCATGTATGGAGGCAACAAGGTTTTCCCGGAAACGGTTGGAAACAAAGATGATTTTGGGTTGAACCAGATCGAGGCAATGCTCTAACTCTGTATTGGTTAGCCGCCAATTCTGAGGAGCGACAATTGCGCCGATCTTAGCCGCCGCGAAAAACAGATCCAGGAATTCAGTTGTGTTTTCGCTCAGGATTGCAATCCGATCCCCCTCACCGACCCCCGATTCCAGCAACGCGTTGGCCAACTTGTTCGTCCGGCCGTCAAGCTGCCCAAAAGTCAACGCAATATCGTCCTGAACATATGCAATATGCTCTGAGCGAATGCATGCCTGTTTACGGAACAAGTCAGCCACATTCATCTTTGTAGCCTGCCGCGCCAGTTTCGAAAATCTCATGGAAAACCTCGATTATTTCCTAGAAAATACATTAAACATATAGACTGTCTACAGTTATCATTTTATATATCTGGAACCCTATAAGAGCAAGGACAAGATAATGAAGAAAGTTCGAGAAAGCCCTGAGGTGCATTATAGAGAGGCCCTGAAACAAGACCGTTTCGAGATACAAAAATGCGACGGTTGTACACAATACTGTTTTCCGCCACGCATTGTTTGCCCGAACTGCGGGGGAGCAGATCTGCAATGGGAGGCTCCTTCAGGTATGGGCGTCGTATATTCAAGTACTGTCGTTTCCCGACGTGATGAACAAGGCGGCCCTTATAACGTGGTACTGGTGAACCTCGACGAAGGAGTGCGCCTAATGTCCCATGTTACCGGTTTCGGTCCCAACGAAGTTCCCATTGATCAAAAAGTTCAGGCTCGGATCGAAAAGGACTCCGCCCGACTTGTATTCGATCCAGCTTGAGGAGCAGAAAATGACAGACACAACATTAAGAGGCAGTGTAGCAATTTGCGGTGCTGCAACGTTCGGTTTGGGCGAAGCCGGTGGATTTGACGCATTAGAGATACAGGCCATCGCCGCAACGGAAGCACTCGAAGATGCGGGAATAGACAAATCCAGAGTGGACGGATTATTTGGCTGCATGCAAAGTGAGTTTCTTAACACCTTGGCATTTTCGGAGTATATGGGAATTGCTCCCAAATTCTCGAGCAACAACCGGATTGGGGGCTCATCCTTCCTTGCGCATGTTCAGGAGGCTATTGCCGCCATTGATGCCGGACTGTGTTCAGTAGCCTTGATTACCTACGGCAGCGTACAAAGAACCGCTGTCGGGAAGTTGCAGACTGCGGTTGCCGCAGCATGGAGCCCGCATGAAACGGACTATGATCCACGCTTTCCCGTCAGTTCCTATGCATTGATAGCGCACAGACATATGCACGAATATGGCACGACGCGTAAGCAAATGGCCCAGGTCGCTGTCTCCGCCCGACAATGGGCACAAAAAAACCCTGAAGCGTTTGAACGTGGCGATTTAACGATAGAAGATGTTCTATCCGCCCGTAACGTTTCTTCTCCGTTTGGTAAATTTGATTGTTGTCTTGTTACCGATGGTGCCGGCGCGATTGTACTTGCCCGTACCGACATTGCGCGCGATTTGAGACGGCCGCCTGTCTATGTTTTGGGCGCAGGCGTCGCACATCACAACAAGCATATATCGGCAATGAAATCTCTGACAGAATCTTCCGCAGGAGAATCAGCGGAACGAGCCTACGCCATGGCGGCGATGGGGCCGTCGGATATTCAGATGTTGCAAGTCTATGATGCTTTCACAATCAACACTATCCTCCTCCTGGAGGACCTGGGGTTTGTCAAGAAAGGAGACGGCGGCGGCTTTGTTGCGGAAGGCAATATTGCGCCTGGCGGCAAACTACCTGTGAACACTAACGGTGGCGGACTTAGCTGCTGCCATCCGGGCATGTATGGCATCTTCACTCTGATTGAAGGAACCCGACAGCTGCGAGGGGATGGAGGGGAAAGGCAGGTCGAAGGCATTGATACGGTGTTGTGCCATGGTATCGGCGGCGTCTTCTCTTCCAACGCAACCTGCATACTTGGTACGGAAGCAACACTGTAAAGCTAAATCAAACTGGCCGATGGAGTTTTCTCTATCGGCCATTTTCTGAAAACTCCAGAACTTGGAAATCAGCGCCCGAGCCAGTTCGGCTTGCGTTTTTCCGAAAAGGCCCGCGGCCCTTCAATATAATCCTCGCTGGATTTCATGACCTGGACAGGCAAATATTCCACCCTGCAAGCCACAGCAATATCCGGGGTACTAAGCCCCTGAAGAGCGACATGTTTCGTCGCCTGCAATGCCAGCGGGCCACACTCCAGAACCTTTTCCGCCCAACTGCGGGCAACTTTCATTGCTTCATGCGGTGGTGCAATATCGGTCACGAATCCTAACTGCTTGCCTTCTTCCGCTGACACCTGCCGACCGGTCATCAAAATACCCATAGCGCGTTGACGGCCGATCGCACGGATCAATCGATGAGCTCCGCCTGCGAGCGCAGCCATGCCGAAGCGAGGTTCCGGCAGCGCAAATCGCGCCGTTTCATCTGCAATGACAATATCGCAGTTGAGGACGACCTCAAATCCACCACCCATAGCAATACCGTTAACCGCAGCAATTATCGGCTTGTCCAGATCAAATCGATAGGCCAAACCGGCAAAACCGGATCGTACTCCGCCTACCCGCCCCCCTTCTGCTTGCCATTTCAGGTCATTTCCCGCGCAGAAAAAATCTGGTCCACCGCTTACAATAGCCACATGCTGGCTTGGATCTGATGCGAAATCATCAAAAACTGATTGCAGTTCCTCGCTTGCAATATAATGTAATGCGTTGCGTCGTTCCGGACGATTAATCGTCACGATAGTCAGCGGACCATCACGCTCGACGATACAATATTCATGCATGACTTTTTCCCTTTGAATTATATGTTTCAATGTTATTTACATGCCGTGGAATTATATTTTAGGTGGCGGCGCATATATGGCGATCTTCGTCCACACGCAACGATTACAAAATATTTTCAGATCCGACTCTGATACAGTTTAGTTAAACGGTATCACAGCTGTGGTTGGCGCTCTGCTTCAATCAAGTCCGCGAAAATTCACCTGCCGTTTTTCCCGGAATGCGGCAAGCCCTTCTTCAACTTCAGGTCCCTCTTTAGCGACCTGTTGCAACTGATCCTCCAAATCAATCTGCTCTTCAAAGCTGTTGTGCATACTTGCCCAATAGATTCTGCGAATAGAAGTCTGGGAGGAAAGCGGGCCGCTTGCTATTTTTTCGGCCATTTCCTGTGTAACAGTTTCAAGTTGATCATCCTCGGCCAACCGGTTAATCAGCCCCCAATCATAAGCAGTCTCTGCCGGCAGGCGTTCACCCAACAGAGACAATTCGCGCGCCCGTGCCATTCCGATCATACGTGGCAGCATCCAGCTGGACCCACAATCCGGAACCAGGCCAACATTACGAAATGCTTGGAGGAAATAGGCAGACCGCCGGGCAACGATAATGTCGCCCAACAAGGCGAGGCTCATGCCTGCACCTGCGGCAACACCATTAATCGATGTGACAACCGGAGCCGGAAAATCACGAAGCTGACGAAACAGCGGATGATAGATTTGTTGCAATAGGGTTGTCGTAATTTGCTCCCGAATTGCCGGATCATTCATTTGTTTCAGATTTCCGCCGGAGCTAAACGCTCTGCCTTCGCCGGTAATGATCAGGCAACGTGTCTTCTCATCTGATGCCTTCAAGTCATTCAGAATATGACCGAACCGCTGTACCAGAGGCGGAGAAAGAGAATTAAGGGAACCTGGGTCGTTAAGCGTTATCCTTGTAATGCCATCTCGCGATGCGTACTTCACCAGTTCTTCACTCATTTTTCTTTCCCTACGATATATTTCAATTCATTCGTTATTGCGTCGGCAATAGTCAGTCAGACGCTGGCGGGAATTTCCCATCGGCACCGACTCGCTGAAACATGTCGAGCAAGGCAACGATGTCTTTGTCTCGATACCCCAAACCAAGTGCCATCATGTACATTTCCCGAATAAGTGATGCTGTCGGCATTGGCTGGCCAATTGAACGTGCGAATTCGACCGCGAGCGCCACATCCTTTTCTCCCAGCTGCATTTTGAAGCCGGGGTCATATGCTTTCTTGAGCGCGTTTGGAAACCTTTTTGTGAAATGGTGTGACCGCCCGCCACTTTGTGATAAAGCATCGTAAAGCTTCTCGGGGTCCACGCCCGCCGCCGTACCGAGAGCAAATGCTTCGGCCGCCACGAGCACATTCCCCATCGTCATCACGTTGTTAACCAGCTTCACAACTTTCGCGCTGCCCACATCACCCGTGAACAAATGCGTCGATCCGAGTGCATCAAGCACATCTTTAGTCTGCTCGATCGTTGAGTCCTCGCCACCTATCATGAGAACCAGCTTGCCATTGGCTGCTTCCCCCGGTCCCCCGCTGACGGGCACATCAAGGGCCGAGAGGCCTTTGTCGACGCATGCGCTTGCGAGAGCTTTCATCGTGTCAGGATCGATTGAACTCATCTCAATTACGACAGCGCCTTTCTTTGCGTGGTCAAGGACACCGCCCTTTGTCATCCAGGCTGATCGTACGATCTCGGAATTTGGTAGACTGCTAATAATAACATCCGCACTACCAACTGCTTCGGATATATCCGTTGTCGCAGGAACGCCATTATCAATAAGTTTTTGTACTGTTTCGCCGCTGACGTCATAACCGATGACATTGAACCCCGATCTCCTTAAAGACTGAGCCATTGCGCCACCCATCAGCCCGATGCCAATGATTGCAATCTTCTTATTCATCGCAGCCCTCTCAGTTCTTAATCCGATTCAATACAATAAAATTAGATCATCAAATTATTCGCCTCGACCAAAAGTGTCAACAGTTTACTTGATAGCGAAATCGATGGAGCTAGTGTATCCACAACCAAAAAGGTTACAGTGTAATTACATGCCAGAATGAACCGAAAGACGGTCGAACCGGGAAAAAATAAAAACATCCTAGAGTGCAAATGCAGGCAGTTTACCGCCCTCGAAATTCATAAATCGCAGATGAACGAATTGACCAATCTGGGCATCGTCAAGATCGCAATCAATAATATTGCACATCATCATCGGCCCTTCAGCGAGTTCTACGTAGGCGATAATGTAGGGCACAGGTGCACGCCGCATGACAGACAAAGTATGTATTTTTCCGTCCCCTTTCGCCTCACGCCATTCTGTCTCATCGGAAAAACAATGAGGGCATATCGAACGAGGATAATAATGATAACTCTCGCATGCCCGACAGAATTTTAATATAAGCTTTTCATTTGCCGTAGCTTTCCAGAACGTGTCTGTTTCCGGGCCTGCAACAGGTGGCATTATATCACGCTGAAGTGTTTCTTTTGTCATGTGTTATTCTCTTTCCAGAATGAGGGTTGCACTGCAATGGCGAGTACTCATCGCCGCACCGCCAATGGCATTCACCAGCGCTAGTCGGCAATCCGGCACTTGAACCCCTGCATTGGCCTCTCCTCTCAACTGACGCACCGCCTCAATCGTCTTAGTCATGCCGCCACGATTAGCCGGATGATTGTTGCAGAGGCCGCCGCCGTCCGTGTTAAAAGGAAGATTCCCGGTTCCGGAAATGAGATTGCCGTCTGCAACAAACGCGCCGCCTTTTCCCTTCTCACAAAAACCCAAATCCTCCAACTGGATAAGAACGGTGATCGTGAAACTGTCGTAGATAGAGGCGTAGTCCATATCTGCCGCCTTCACCCCTGCTTCTTCAAATGCAGCTTTCCCTGACTTTGTAGCGGCAGACGACGTAAAGACTAATCTTCCGCCACTACTGTGTTGAATGGCCTCTGCAGCGCCACGCACCCGGACTAATGGCCGATCCAGGTTTCGCGCAATTTCTGATGTTGTAACGATCAGCGCTCCCCCACCATCGCTGATAACGCAACAATCCAACCGGTGCAACGGGTCGGCAATCATTGGTGAATTAACCACATCTCCAACAGTGACAATGTCACGAAGCAGGGCATGGGGATTGTGCGATGCGTGATGAGAAGCTGCAACCTTGATCCAGGCGAGCTGCTCCGGCGTTGTCCCGTAATCATGGAAATGCCGAGCGGCAGACATTGCGTAGAGCCCCGCAATCGTCCCTCCAAATGGTGCTTCAAATTGAATATCAGGCGATGCAATATTCTGGATCCTGGGCGTTGTACCTGTGGCAACACCTTCTGAACGAGGCCGCCCACCCAGAGTGATCAAGGCAACCTTGCACCGCCCCTCGGCGATGGCTCTGACTGCATGTCCTACATCCATCGGGTAACTGGCGCCCCCCGCTTCTGTTGCTTCGTAGTGACGGATGTTCAGACCGAGATACTCGATCATCTGCAATCCACCTGGCGCGTCCCCCGCACAAAAGTACCCGTCGACATCGGATGCTCTTAAACCGGCATCCTTAAGAGCACCTAGTGTGGCCTCGGCATGAAGCTGTGCAACCGATTTATCGGGGGCACTGCGTAACGGAAGCTCATACGCTCCGACTATATATGCTTGCTTACTCATAATTTTATTACCCTGCAGCTCTTAGACTGGATCCCAACCGATAACGTCGCTGGTTTTATGAAGCGGATAGAAGTCAGGCTTCATGGCAGGCATACCATGTTCGGCAATCGTTTGTGGTGACCAACCCTCACTGCGATGCGCGGAACGTATCGGCCTGTTCTGTGAGAAGAGGAAAATTTCGTTCTTCCTGGAACCAAATATCTGACCGGTCACGTCCTTGGCCAGGTCACTCGCCAGATACACAGCCAGCGGAGCAATCTTGTCCGCCCCCATTTCTTTAAGACGTTCAACACGCTTCGCTGTTTCATCCGTGTCTGCGGGAATAGTGCCAATCAGACGGCTCCAGGCGAACGGCGCGATGCAGTTCGAACGGACATTGAATTTCTCCATATCCATCGCAATCCCTTTTGATAGCCCGATAATTCCCATTTTGGCGGCGGCATAATTGCTTTGGCCAAGATTGCCAATCAAACCTGAGGTGGAAGTGAAATGAACGAACGATCCACTATTTTGTTCACGGAAATGCGTTGCCGCAGCGCGGGCAACGTAGAAACTGCCGAAAAGGTGAACCTTCAACACCATCTCAAAGTCGAGAATCGACATACGATGGAATATACGGTCTCTCAAAATCCCGGCATTATTGACGACGGCGTCTATTTGGCCGTAGATGTCCATTGCAGTATCGATAATATTTTGCGCTCCTTTTGGCGTATCAACACTATCGCAATTTGCAACTGCCTCGCCCCCTGAAGAGGCAATTTCATCTACGACTGCCTGCGCTGTACTCGCATCAGCGCCGTCCCCGTCTGTGCTGCCTCCCAGATCATTTACAACGACTTTTGCGCCTTCTTTGGCGGCAAGAAGTGCAATCTCCTTACCGATACCGCGCCCTGCGCCGGTGATTGCGATAACCTTGCCTTCCATACATCCAGAAACTGCCATGTTGATCTCCTTTCATGTTTTTTCTTGGCTGATCAAGCCATTATTTTTAGCTTTTATGCGTGTGTTTGATGGGATCTTCATTAGGGTCAATCTTCAGAAATGGCTCGCGTAGTCGTCGCTTCAACAGCTTGCCGGCGTCGTCCCTAGGAAGAAATTCTCTGAATTCAAAGCTGCGAGGAATTTTAAATTTCGCCATCCGAGTAGCGAGGTGCTCAACTATGGTCTCTTCAGTGATCGGGACATTTGCCACCACTACTGCCAGTATCGCTTCGCCGAACTCTGCATCGGGAATTCCAATGACAGCGCAATCATAAATTTCCGGCATACTTATCAGAACGGCTTCAATTTCAGCAGGATAGATATTCACGCCGCCAGAGATGATCATATCCTTCTTGCGGTCGCAAATGAACAAATAGCCGTCATCATTCAGATAACCAATATCGCCGCCTGTAGTCAGGCCGCCCCGGCTAACCTTCGCGCGTTCCTCTTCGCGGTTGTGGTAGGTAAAATCAGGCATGAACTCCAGGTTCATATATATCTCACCCTCAGTATTCGGCGGCACGGCATTACCATTATCATCAATGATTTCGATAGTTGCTCCGGGTATGGGCTTCCCGACAGTCCCCGGATATTTCAGCCATTCCTCTGTCGAACATTGGGTGACTACGCTGGTTTCAGTCGTCCCGTACCATTCATATATAATCGGACCCAGCCATTCGATCATTTGGCTTTTTATATCGGGTGGACAGGGTGCCGCGGCATGCAATACGGCTGTTAAAGACCCGAGATCATATCGGCTTCGAACTTCCACAGGCAGCTTCAGGAGTCGCACAAACATGATAGGCACCATGACGATTGTGGTGATTTTCTCCCGCTCGATAATTCTAAGGAATTCTTCCGGATCGAATTTTGGCATCAACACGACCATCGCTGCCACTTGCAATCCGCACAGGGAAAATACATTGGGAGCCGCGTGGTAAAGCGGTGCCGGCACGAGCAAACGTATCCCTTCTTTCAGGTGGTAGGTCTCTTCCCGCATACGGTTCAGTTTTTGTCGCTGCTCTTCTGTAGCCGGGTTTCGAATGATGCCCTTTGGCCGACCCGTCGTGCCCGAGGTATAGATAATGCTCTCCCGCTCGGGCATTAATTCCATCGCCTTCAGCGGTTCATTGGCCAGCAGAAATTCTTCCCAATTTTTCGCATCAGCGGGAGGCCTTACCTCCGAAATCATCAGGGGATAGACGTCCCGAATAGCGTCCGGCATATTAACGATGATCACGTCTACCCCATCGACGCTATGCAGCAACTCAGTGGGCACCAGATTCAACAGATCAGAATGGACTATCAGTAACTTCGCCCCACAATCTTCCAGAACATAGGAGATTTCCGCAGGCGCCAGATGCCAATTCAATGGAACCGCGTAAGCCCCGACGTGAGCAGCTGCAGCGCTTACCTCAAGGTACTCGATCGCATTTCTCATCAGGATTGCTATCGAGGAGCCTACACCGACACCCATGTCGCGCATCCCGGCAGCCGCTCGAGCAGCACGATCATAGACGTCGTTGCAGGAACGAACCTCATTTCCCATTTTGACAGTTCTCGTAATGCCAGATTCCATGATGACCTGCTATCGGGACATAAGCATTAAAAAAGAGAATTCGGAGATGGAAGAGTTGCATGTCATCGCGTCAACCCTCTGCCTGAACCGCTACTTTTTCGTCAAGCAATTCACCTACCTCGTCAGCTGAAAGACCCCAATCTTGCAATGTCTTCTCCGTGTGCTGGCCTGCCCGGGCACCACAAACCGGTGCAGCACATTCGCTACGGCTAAATCGCGGCGTGGGTGCAGGCTGCGTAACGCCCTCTACTTCTATGAAGTTACTACGGGAAACATTCTGGGGATGGTTTGATGCTTCCGTGACAGAAAGAACAGGGGCGAAACAGGCATCCGTTCCTTCCAAGATCTGGCTCCATTCATCCCGGGTTTTTGTGAGGAAAATCGATGTAAATCGTTGACGAAGGTCAGCCCAGCCTTGCGGGTCATTCTGTTTAGGAAGCGTATCTTCAGGCAGCCCAAGCAAATTGATCAATTGCGCATAGAATTTCGGCTCGATCGGGCCAATACAGATATGGCGACCGTCCGCCGTTTCATAGCTATCATACCAAGGGCGCCCACCATCCAACAGATTGGTGCCCCGTTCTTCAGACCACGCACCACGGGCAAAAGCCCCAAATAGAAAGCTGCTTAGGGATACAGCTCCGTCCAGAATTGCTGCATCTACAACCTGCCCTTTACCCGACTGATGACGTTCCCAAAGCGCCGCGAGCAAGCCGAATAGCAGATACATTGAGCCCCCACCAAAATCTCCGATCAAGTTCAACGGTGGGACAGGTGGTTCGCCCGGACGACCGATGGAATGCAAGGCTCCAGACAACGCAATATAGTTAATATCGTGGCCCGCGGCCTGCGACATCGGCCCGGTTTGGCCCCAACCTGTCATTCTCCCGTAGACCAGACGTGGATTGACCGCTTCACAATCTCCCGGACCCAAGCCCAGACGCTCCATCACGCCCGGGCGAAATCCCTCAATCAAAATATCCGCCTGCTCAACCATCTTCAGTACTGTGGCAATCGCCTTTGGTTGTTTGAGATCCAGCGCAATCGATGGTCGCCCGCGGTTCAGGATTTCAAACTTCGGGTCGCGCTCTTCTTTTGAGCCAACGGCATCCGCCCGGTCAAGACGGACAACTTCCGCACCCATATCTGTCAGCATCATTGCGCAAAAAGGGCCAGGACCAATTCCAGCCATCTCAATCACACGTAGTCCTTTAAGTGGACCCATTAATCTTCTCCTGGTTTTACAATATTCTTAGGAATTTTACTTACCCTTAATCTGTGCCGTATCTTGCTTCGAACTATTCATTTCCGATGGCCGCATGGAAACCGCCGATAAGCCAATCGCGCGTATCCAAAGGGTCGATCACGTCATCAAGCGAAAGCAAGGAAGCTGCATTAACTGGATTGCCGCCTTCATGAAGTTCATTGACTTTCCCCCGTAAATACAATTCTCGGGCTGCTTCATCGGGTAGCGCATCAAGCTCCTTGCGGTATGCGAGCCTGATTTGTCCTTCCAGACCCATTTTTCCGAAATGACCCGTTGGCCAGGAGACGGTAAAAACCTGTTCGTAAATATTTCCTGAAACCATGGCCAGCGCTCCAAGACCGTATGCTTTACGCACAACAATCGTAAATTGCGGGACCGTCAGCTTGGCACCGGAAGAAAACATGCGTCCCGCTTCCCTGACCAACCCTTCTTGTTCAGCTTCTGGTCCAACCATAAAGCCCGGCGTATCGCAGAGCTTGATCAGCGGAAGGCCAAACTTCTCGACCGTTGACGAAAAATTTGCCGCTTTTGCAGAGGCGGCTGCATCAATAGCGCCGCCACGATGATGTGGGTTGTTTGCAATGACCGCAAAAGGGATTCCTTCAATTCGTACAAATGCCGTAATCAGTCCGACACCGAATTCCGGCTGCAACTCGACGACGTATCCGCTATCTGCGAGCAATCGGATAACATCACGCATTTCATAGGCGCGACGAGGTTCTTCGGGAATTATATGGCGAAGATATCGTTGATCTTCACATACCCATTTAGATGTTACACCTTGCGTGTAAGAAAGGACTGCTTTTGCTACGGAGACTGCTTCAACTTCATCTTCAACGACGATATCCACGACACCATTCGGTGATTGCATTGACACAGGACCAATGTCATCGGCCTCCACCTGTCCCAAACCACCTCCTTCAATCATTGCCGGGCCGCCCATCCCTATCGACGCATTTCGCGTAGCAATAATGACATCTGCACATCCGACGAGAGCCGCATTGCCGGCAAAGCATCTGCCTGAAACAATCGCAATGACAGGAACCTGGGAACTGAGCTTGGCGAGCTGCCAGAAAGTTGGGTTATATAACTTCGGGAATCCATGATCATCGGTATCACCGGGTCGGCCACCGCCTCCCTCCGCGAACATAACAACCGGTAAATTGTATTTCTCGACAAGCCGGAAGATCCTGTTTTTTTTGAGATGGGCCATCACGCCCTGCGTTCCCGCGAACACTGTGTAGTCGTAGGCCAGGATTGCACAACGTGTTTTCTCGCGGCTAAACTCGTCAGCGTTAATTGTGCCTGTTCCCGTAATCAGTCCATCTGCCGGACTCATCTTCTGTAGCTCGTCAAAGGACCGTCGGCCCCGCTGGGCGGCGAGCGCCAATCCTCCATACTCCAAGAAGCTGCCTTCATCGGCAAGGTCAGATATATTTTCTCGCGCGGTCCGCTGACCGGTTTTTCGGCGACGCGCGACGGCATCGGGGCGCGCTGCATCTTTTATCCTGTCGTGAGCATCGAAGATACGCTGCAGATCGTCACGCACGTGATCAAGCCTGACGCTCGAGATTTCTTCGGTCTGTTCGAGTTCCCGGCCATCCGGCCAGAGATGCACAACTGGTGTAGTCTCATCAACAACCGAACCGACAGCCTGAGGTAGGGCGGCTACCTTTCCGCCAATTTCCGCCAGAACCGTGAACTCCATTTTCATGGCCTCGGTGATAGCCACGATTTGACCCGGCTCAACAGTATCTCCTATGCTGACGTACAGCTCGATAATCCGGCCGGCAGACGGTGCAAACACAGGCGTTGATCCCTCCGGTCCACTTGGGATGGACTGTTTGGTCGTGCCCGATACTTTCTCAATGCCTTGAAAGGAGTATGATCGATGCTCTCGCTTTGCCGACAGAATTTTCCGCGCTTCCTGGTCAACGAAGACAACATCAAAACTATCGGATTGCACCATTGGATGGCTTAGCAGGTTACGCAGGAACTCAAGATTAGTTGCTACGCCCAAAATATTCGTCTCGCATAAAGCCCTGTAAGCCTTACGCAACAGCGCCTGATAATTGTTCGAGGGGGTGTGTATAATCAACTTGGCAAGGAGCGAATCATAGTCGAGGCTGTTGCAATATCCAACATGCCCAACCGTATCAATCCGCACACCGGGACCGGACGGCATATCGAATACTTCAATACATCCGCTTGTTGGCTTGACACTGCCGTCCAGCTGCATGGCTTCAGTATTTATCCGTAATTGGATTGCCAAGCCGTTCGGCGACAGAGGGTCCGGAAGCGCCTCCGCCTTAAGCCGCGCTCCAGCCGCAATGCGGAGCTGAAGACTTACAAGATCTATCCCGGTGACCTCTTCGGTGACCGTATGCTCTACTTGGAGACGCGGGTTCAGCTCGAGAAAATAGCTTTTTAGAGTAACTCCGTCATTCGATATGAGAAATTCTATCGTACCAAGTCCTAAATATCGTAGAGCCTTTCCAATTTCCCGAGCTTCTGCATGCAGCTTCGTGCGCATGGTCTCCGTTAAAAACAAAGCTGGAGAAAATTCCACAATTTTCTGCTGACCACGCTGGAGACTGCATTCGCGCTCTCCTATTACAGCTACATCTCCGTTTCCATCTCCAACAATCTGGACTTCTACGTGGCGAGCATTTGCTATAAGTTCTTCTGCATATATGCGACCATCACCAAAGGACGCTTTTGCTTCCGAACTACACCGCTCATATGCTTTTTCTAGCTCAAGCTCTTCCCGGACTTCTCTAATACCTCATCCGCCCCCACCACAAACAGCCTTGAGTAAAATTGGCCCGCCGACGGTCTGCATGAAAGAGAGGGCGTCGCCTGCGTTTTCCAACACCTCACTTCCAATTGCGAAATTGATTCCGCAATCCTTTGCAACCTTCCGCATATTGACCTTGTCACCGGTTCGTTTGAGCGTTTCTTCACCAGGACCAACAAATATCAACCCTTCTTCCGCACAGCGTTTCGCAAAGTTGCTATTTTCACTCAGAAATCCATAGCCCGGATGTACCATAGTGCAACCATGCGCCTTGGCGACATCAACCATGCTTTCGATATCCAGATATGCGGACACACCCTGATTAGGAAGGAATGCTGCTTCATCGGCCTTATTCAAATGTTGCGCAGATGGGTCATCATTCGGAGCCACGGCGAGGCTGCTCCAACCTAATTCAGCCACGGCACGGCAAATGCGAATGGCAATCTCGCCCCTGTTTGCGATCAAAATCTTGTGGCAATACCCGTTTTCGAAAGGTTGCATTTCCCGAACACTCAGAATCCATAAAGTCCAATTACGAGCCGTAAGCAACCATGTATATATAATAATGTCAACAGTTGAATGATTACATTAACGCCTACATAAAATATGAGCATATTCTGGAGTATTTTTCAGAGCGCGGCAGTTTTCTGCGGTTTTGTATTGTTCCAAATAAGCGGTTATGACAATGTTGTATCGGAGACTCTGGAATATCTGATTGGTATACAGCGAGTTCGGTTTTTGTTTACAGTGTGCGGCTTACTGTTTACTCTTGCTGAAATTCTGATTTTAAAGATGAGAGCATGTCATTAAATAACTTATCCTCTAACAAAATAGTTGCGAAATCGCTTGTTGATGTGGTGACAGAGCGTATTGAAAACGCGATCATAAGCGGAGAGCTAGCCCCGGGCGAGCGGATATTCGAACAGGTCCTTGCAACTCAAATGGGCATTAGCAGGGGCCCCCTCCGCGAGGCTCTCCGGCGGCTTGAGGGACGAAAGCTGCTTGAGCGACAAGCAAATATCGGCGTGCGTGTTGCAGAACTTTCCCCCAAAAAACTCGATGAACTTCTCACCGTTCGCGAAGCATTGGAAGGTATGGCATGCCGGCTTGCAGCCGAGCTGATCACGGATGAAGAGCTCGATCAGCTAAAAACCCTTATTGAAGATCACTCAAAACATAAGGATGTCAGTTCAGGCGAAGGATACTTTCAACAAAGCGGCGACTTTGACTTCCATTTTCGAATTGCACAGGCATCCCAGAATGAATTTCTGATTTCGACAATTAGTGGCGATTTATATGATCTATTGCGTGTCTATCGTTACAAGTCATCTACGGTTGGAGGACGGGCCGCCGCAGCACTTGAGGAACATCTGGCTATTATCGCTGCACTCGGCAGCCGCGATCCGGATGCGGCAGAACGGGCTATGCGAACTCATATTCAAAATAGCCGGGTCCATACTAAATTGGCATTGGAGAAGCAGGCGTTAGAAGAAGAAAAAGATGGAAACGTTTAATCTGTAGCTAGATTGGTGGGTTGTTTTGTGAATTTATAAACTTCCAAAATAACTAAATTGCAGTTCTCAACAATAGAACTCTCGATCTTCTTTTTTTGCAAACACCTCATTAGTTCTTTATTGAAAACGGGTCCTTAATTTCTCCCGAGTAATCAATCATTACATTCTTGATCGTTGAAAATTCCAGAAGTCCTTGCTCGCCACGTTCACGCCCATAACCACTTTCTTTCATGCCCCCGAACGGCGCCTGCGCCGCCACCACCCGATAGGTATTGACCCAAACGACACCGGTTTTCAACTGGGGTATCGCGCGCATAGCCCTTGAGATGTCAGATGTCCAAAGGCCCGACGCAAGTCCATAGGGGATATCATTTGCTATCTGCAGCGCCTCTTCCTCGGTATCAAAGGGCAGGATAGAGAGCACAGGACCGAATATCTCATTCTGGGCGACATGCATTTCGTTGGTTACATCAGAAAAAATAGTTGGTTGAATAAAAAGACCTCCGTCCAACCCTTTACCACTGCCCGGTGTCCCACCGGCGACCAACCTGGCCCCGTCGTTTTTTGCGCCTTCAATTGACTCCATAATTCGATCAAACTGTGGCCGGTTTGCAGCCGTCCCCATCTCAGAAGCCTCATCCAGAGGATTACCTAGACGGATCTGACCAGCCCGTTGCGCCAATCGCGACACGATCTCGTCGTAAACGCCGCGTTGTACTAGCAATCGGGAGCCTGCAACACAGGTTTGTCCCGTCGCTGCAAAAATACCCGCCAGAGCACCAGCTGTCGCCGCCTCAAGATTGGCATCATCAAAAATAATATTAGGTGACTTACCGCCGAGTTCCAAAGACACCGGCTTAAGGTTTTCTCCTGCTTTGGCGGCGATCTTTCGGCCCACACCGGCACTGCCTGTAAAGCTAATCTTGCTGATGCCCGGATGCTCAACCATCGCGGATCCAGCATTGCCGCCGCCTGTCACTACGTTAACAACACCTTCCGGCAGCCCGGCTTTCTGGAACAAATTGCACAGCTCAAGTGTCGATACAGAGGCATGTTCGGACGGTTTAACAACAACACAGTTCCCTGCGGCCAATGCCGCGGGTAGTTTGTTGCAAAGTAAAGTAATTGGTGAATTCCAGGCCGTTATCAGTCCGACAACCCCGTATGGCTCGCGGACTGTATAGTCAAGCATCGTTGTCTGATCCATCGGGATAGTCATTCCATAAAGCTTGTCCGCATATCCTGCATAAAAGCGAAACAGTCGCGCAGCAAAGAGCATCTGGGATCGTGTCTCCCGAATAATCTTCCCATTGTCAGTGGATTCAAAAATCGCCATTTCAGCCGCATTCTCCGTAATGACAGTCGCTATGTGATTGAGAATTTCGGCCCGCGCAGCACCATTTGTAGCCCACCACTTTTTCTGCGCTACGCTAGCCGCATCGACGGCCATATTGACTTCTTCGGTTGTAGCTTCTCGCAAGTTAGCCCATATTTCGCCCGTGTACGGGTTCAATGATCCAAATGTCGGACCTGTGTCAGCTCTGACGAATTCACCGCCGATATATAGTCCGTAGTTTCGCATACTTGTCTCCAATAAATAAATGTAGATAACTGAAGAAATATTTTACTTTCTCAAGCGTTGACTGTTTCGAATTGAGGCTGACTTTATTGATAATTTCATTATTGTCGGTAAAAGACTTCCCCCGAAAATAGTTTCCGCGCAGTCCGGTATACAGTTCCACTTTTTGCAAAGAAGCTACCTTGCCCAAATACGACATCTGCATCCACCAGCAACGATCCGGACGGGTGTGAAAGAGTCAACGGACCGGGGACGAGCTGTGCAAAGCGCGCGGGTATAGAGTCAGGAATTCGGCAGGCAATAGCAAGGCAGATGGCGCCAGTGATTGGCAAAGCCCGATGGGGTTGTTCCATTGAAATCATGCGTACATTTAATGACGCCTCAGACGCCTTAATCTGACTTCCCGCAAGTGTCCAGCTATCTGCGGGAGCTGCTACAATAGCGACCTTTGGAATACTTGCCATCTCTGCTGCGGCTTGCAAGTTCGGGGTTAGACCCATTCTGACTGATCCTGCGCAGCGGATTTTCTCCATCTGCGTCATGAATTCCCGATCTGAAGCAAGATACTCCGGCGATTCCGTTCCCTCTTTTCCCAAATCCGCCGCGGCCACGAAAACACAAGGGTTTGCCGCATCAACCAGACTGGCGCGGACCCTTATTCCATCACCAAGCTCCAATTCTTCAACGGCAGACCCTGATGGGAGCAACGAAGGCGTCTTTGCAGCGCCCGGCTCAAAAAAATCCAGCCGGATCGGCGCCGCTGACCCTGCTACACCATCGATCTTTAGGTCGCCGTGACTGGCCAGCAAGCCATTTTCCAGTACAAAAGTACTGGATATGATTTTTGACGTATTCGTATTGTGAATGCGAATAGTAATCTCTTCATCATCACCCTGGACATATCCCAGTTCCAGAGCAGCGGGGCCCATGGCAGAAACCATGTTTCCACAATTGCCTGCGTAATCTACCTTCGCGGCATCAACAGAAATCTGGGCGAATGTATAATCGACATCTGCATCCTGTCGAGTTGGGGCGCTGACGACACATACCTTTGACAGAGATGAGATACCTCCCCCCATTCCATCAAGCTGGCGCATTGCTGAGTCCGGGGAGCCCATCGCCGCCAGAAATATTGCATCCCATTCTGTCCGATTTTCTGGTAAATCCCTCACATCGAAAACCAGCGCCTTGGAAGTCCCCCCTCGCATGAACATTGCGCGAGCGCTTTTCAACTTCATTGCTACCCTCACTACATTCGATTAATCGGTTAAGAACCTTCGTACCGCTTGGCAATTTCGTCAATCTCGGGTTTGCCGACAACTCGTTGACGCTCACTGAATGTCGCTAACCTGTCTTCTACTTGATCGAGAGAGCCTGTCTCATACAAAGAGGTTAAAACATCTTGCATAGCTTTAATCGAAGCCTGAAGCGCTACATTCGCGTAGAGCAGGAAGGAAAAGCCATATGTTTTAAGATCTTCGGCGCTCATGATCGGCGTCCTGCCGCCGAATACAAAATTTATCAGTTGAGGCGTTTCAAGTTCACTAATAGTACGAATTTCGTCTATACTTTCGGGAGCTTCGACAAACAACATGTCGACCCCTTCTTCTGCCATTCTATGGGCGCGCTCAAGAGCCGCTTCAAAGCCGTCAACAGCCCGGGCATCCGTTCTGGCTATAATCAACGTATTCTCGTCCCGTCGTGCATCCAGACAGGCTCTCAGCTTTCCGAGCATTTCATCAATTGGAATCACGGCTTTACCGGAAAAATGGCCGCATTTTTTAGGAAAAACCTGATCCTCAATCTGAATGCCCGCGGCCCCTGCCCTCTCTAGTTTCCGGACAGTATTATACGCATTCAAAGCATTTCCGAAGCCTGTATCCATATCAACGATAAGGGGAAGGTTGCTTACATCGCCAATTCTTGTCGCTGCATCGATGATTTCAGTCGCGGTTACCAGACCGAGATCCGGTTGTCCTAGTTGCGTGTTGGTGAAACCAGCTCCTGTCAGGTAAAGAGCCTCAAAGCCGATATCTTCCATAATTCGGGCAGCAAGTGCATTTGCCGCACCCGGAAGCAAGGTCGACTTCTTCTCATAGGCCAGCTTCTTTAATGCAATTCGACGCTGCTCAAATGTCGTGCCAGATGATCTTGGGATATCATTTAAGTTCATAGAAATATTCTCATTAATGCAAAGTTACATTTAAACTAGCCCATCAACAATATAGAGGTCACTAGTCATTAAAGTCAACTGTTGACATTAGTCGGGCTACGATTTGGCTGTATGTCCGATTTGAGCCAAGCTATCGAGATGGTATTGTCGGTGTTGTCACATTAACTTCATGGGTGTTATCAGAGGAAAACGGCTTGAGCCGTGTTGAGGCTGGATTTACGGTCGGCACATGAAAAAT